>JAABUJ010000278.1_pt1 | contig 66692 bp, 63 predicted proteins | sample 5559131 | NCBI WGS metagenome assembly JAABUJ01 (sample SAMN10711875, study PRJNA513366) | rock metagenome | isolation source: Antarctica rocks | place: Antarctica: Victoria Land, Mt New Zealand nord | collected 2016-01-07 | reverse complement strand
GCACCGACCCCTCCGCCGAGACGATAGCGTCTGGTGCGTGCCGAGCTTTGACGTGGTCTCCGAGATCGACATGCAAGAGGTTCGTAACGCGGTGGACCAGGCTGCCCGGGAGGCGGCCACCCGGTTCGACTTCAAGGGGACCGGATCGAGCATCGAGCTGGCCGAACAAGAGCTGAGGCTCAGCTCCTCGACCGAAGACCGCCTGCGGGCCCTCAACCAGGTGTTGGAAGAGAAGCTGGTTCGCCGCCACGTATCACTCAAGGCCCTCTCAGCCGGCAAGGTGGAGGAGGCGGCCAAGGGCACCGTCCGCCAGACCATCGCCCTCAATGCCGGCATCTCGGCCGACAACGCCCGTCGGCTCAACCGGTTCATCAAGGACATGGGGCGCAAGGGAATCTCGTCCCAGACCCAGGGTGATCAGCTACGGGTGACGGCCAAGAAGCGCGACGATCTCCAGGCCGCCATCGCCGCATTGAAAGAGGAGGACTTCGGCATCCCCCTGCAGTTCACCAACTTCAGGGATTAAGTGGCTCTGGCCCTGCCAGAAGTGGGCAACGAGCCGTTCGGAACGCTCCTGGCCGATCCACCGTGGCGGTTCCGCAATCGGACGGGCAAGGTGGCACCGGAGCACGCCCGGTTGTCCCGGTACGACACCATGACCACCGAGGAGATCGCCCACCTGTCTGTGGCAGACGTCATGGCTCACCAGTCCCACTGCTACCTGTGGGTACCCAACGCATTGGTGGCCGATGGGCTGGCCGTGATGGCGGCGTGGGGCTTCACCTACAAGTCCATGGTGGTGTGGGCCAAGCGCCGCAAGGACGGCGGCCCCGATGGGCGCGGCGTCGGTTTCTACTTCCGCAATGTCACCGAGCCTCTGCTCTTTGGTGTACGAGGCAAGCTGCGAACCCTGGCGCCGGGTCGACGACAGGTCAACATGATCGAGACCCGTAAACGGGAACACTCACGCAAGCCCGACGAGCAATACAGGATCATCGAATCGTGCTCGCCAGGCCCATACCTCGAGTTGTTTTCCCGCTATCCGCACCAAGGATGGACGGGATGGGGACATGAATCCGATGGGGGCGTCCCGAGGGGTCGACAGTACCCGACCTATGGCGCCGCCGCCGGGAGGTAGCGAAGGCGCCGGCTGGTCAGTCGTAGTACCCGGAATGGATGTAAAGGCAGGGGATGCCCTCGGCCCGGAACATCTCAAGGTTGCGCCGGTCATCCTCGAACGCCAGGCGCAGCTCCAGGCCGCGGCCCCTCAGCTCGGCCACCGCAGCCCGCTTGAACTCGCTGGCCGGCCCGCGATCACCGGCGGCGCGCATGACCAACAGGTCCCAGCGCAGGCCAAAGCGCTCCAGCCAGGCCAGGGTCTGGGGTTGGACACGCACGGGCCGACCGGTGAGCAGTACCACCCTCAGGCTCTCGTCCAGGAGTACCAGCAGCCGGGCCACCTCCTCGATCAGGAGATCATCCCCACAGGCATCGAAGAACGCTCCCCAGTCCCGCCGCCCCGACGCCAAAAAGTGCTGCCTGCTGGCGGCATCAGAGAGCACCCCGTCCAGGTCGAAGACCACCGCCGGACCGGGCGCCACCTCGCCAGTGTGCCAGCGCCAGTTAGGGGGAACCGCCAAATCGGCCAGCTCCGACCGCTCCATCGAGGTCACCCTAGCCCTGAGCCACCCCTGAGACCGGCACCGCAGCGGCAGCGGGCTGACACAATGGTGCCCGTGGTGGCCGCGCCCGAGCAGAGCAATGATGTCCCCCTTCCCGATGTCTACGAGGTTCCCGACGTCGTGGAGGTGACAGTGGGAGTGGGTAGTCGGGTCATGGTGGTGAGCGATCTGCTTCTGGGCTCGCAAGCCACCGCGGTGTCGACCTCGGCCAGCGTCGAGCTGAGCCAGGCCATCACCCGTTGTGACGGGGCCGCCGTACTGATCCTGGCCGGCAATCTGTTCGAGCTGCTGGCCACCGACCAGCCCGACCCGGTGGCCGCCCTGGCTGCCCATCCCGAGCTGACGGCGGCAGTGTCCGCCTTTGGCCGGGAGGTTGGGCGTCGGGTGCTGTGCCTGCCGGGCAGCCGTGACGGTCGCCTGGCCTGGGACGGCGCAGCCGCCCGGGCGGTGGCCCAACGACTCGGCACCGAGCTGGCTCTGGCTGTCGAGCTGAGAGTCGAGACCGGAGCGGGCACCCGGGCGATCAGGGTAGAGCCCGGCCACCGTTTCGACTCTCGCAACGCGGTGGTGGACCCCCGCAATCCGGCCGAGTCACCACTCGGGCACCATGTGGCCAAGGAGATCCTCCCCAGCCTCGGTCCAGCCGGTACTTGGCTGGCCGGGGCGGAACGACTGAGCGATCCTTCCGCCTTTCCCCGTTTCTTCGCCTCCCGACTGGTCTATCGACACCTGGCCCGCTATGCCGGCTGGCTGCTTGTCCCTTTCGTCCTGGCCATCGTGCTCGAGCTTCCCCTCACTTACCTCATCCCCGGCGTGGGTCACCATCGCGCCGGCCTGGCGGTCTGGCCCCTGCGCCTGGTGGTCGTGGGGGCAACCGCCACCGTCTACCTGGCAATGGTGCTGGTGGGTGCCCTCTTGTTGAGCCGGCGCACGTCGGCGGCCATCAGCGGGGCCGCCCTCGGCTCACCTGGCGGCTCCAACGACGCCGCCCGCACCGAGGCCAGAGCGCTGGTCACCTCGGGCCATGCCGGCCTTGTCACCGGCCACACTCGCCAGCCCGAGTTGGCCCTGCTCGGCCGGGGCTTTTATGCCAATACCGGAGCCGCCGGAGAGGTGGTCGACGAGCTGCCGGCCCGCATGGGTCTACCCCCGGTGTTCCGCCATCGCCGTCTGCTCTCCTGGTTGGAGATCGAGGCCGGGGCCGACCTCCACCTACGCCTGCTGCATGCCCACCAAGATCTGACCAACCAGGACCTGGCGCCGGCCAGGTCGGGCCGCCAGCCGGTCGAGCGCCTCATCGCCCGGGTGGGGCCCGTTCACGACGGCCGCCCGGTGGTGGTCGCCTCCTTCCCGCGGGGCTCGTCGTGGCCACCGGTCACCGACACCAGCCGCCACCAGCGCAGGGCTCGTCGGGTGGCGGCCATGCTCATTGCCGCGGCCGGCCTGGTCGACCTCGTCTCGGCTGTGACCCCCCCTCTCCGGGGACGCCTGGGCCTGGTGCTCGATGTCTTGCCGTTGAGCGTATCCAAGGCCGCCACCGCCCTGGTGGCCCTGGCTGGACTGGGCCTGCTGGCCCTGGCTCAGGCTGTGCGGCGGGGCCAGCGCCAGGCATGGGCGGTGTCGCTCGGCCTGCTGGTCGGCACCAGCCTGCTCAACCTGGTGAAGGCCGGGGACTGGGAGGAGGCGATCCTGGCCCTGCTGGCGACCTGGTACCTGATGGCCACCCGGTCGTCGTTCGCGGCCGCCGTCGACCGGCCGTCCCTGCGCCGGGGGGCCCTGACGGTGGTCACGGGAGCGACCGCCACCATCGTGACCACGGTGGCTGCCCTCGAGGTGAGCCTCTCGGTGACCCATCATCGCCTCCTGGCTCCCCTGACCGCAGCCGAGGCGGTGGCCCAGCGCATGGTCGGGGTCCGTACCGTCGCCCTGCCCCACCGGGTGGGTGACTTCCTCAACCCTGCGCTGCTCGGAGTAGGAGTGGGACTGGCCGTCCTGCTGCTGGCCCTCGCCTTCCGCCCGGTAGTGAACGCCGGGCTGGCCGCCTTGGCTCCAACCGCCGCCCTGGCCGCCATTCGGGCCCGGGAGGTCGTGCGCCGCAACGGTCAGGGGACTCTGGACTACTTTGCCCTGCGGGCCGACAAGACCCATTTCTTCTGGCACGCCAGCCTGGTGGCCTACGGCGTCTACGGCAGTGTCTGTCTCGTGTCGCCGGACCCCATCGGACCGGAGGCAGAGCGAGACGGAGTATGGGCTGCTTTTCGCAAATTTGCCGACGCTCAGGGCTGGACGGTGGCGGTGCTGGGGGCGGCTGAGGCATGGCTCCCGGTCTACCGCTCGACCGGCATGCACGACCTCTACCTGGGCGACGAGGGAGTGGTCGACGTCACCCAGTTCTCCCTGGCGGGCGGCACGCACAAGGGCTTGCGCCAGGCGGTGAACCGCATCGCCAAGTATGGCTACACGATCTCCTTCCACGACCCCGCGCATCTCGAGCCGGAGCTGGCGGAGCGGGTCAGGGCGGTCATGACCAAGAGTCGCCGGGGCGACGTCGAACGCGGCTTCTCCATGACCCTGGGAAGGATCTTCGACCCCAACGACCATGGCCTCCTGCTGGCCGTGGCCAGTGGCCCGGACGGCGAGCCGGTGGCCTTTTGCCAGTTTGTCCCGGCTCCGGGCATCGACGGCTACTCGCTCGACCTCATGCGCCGGGACGATGGCGATCATCCCAACGGGCTGCTCGACTTCGTGGTGGTGAGGACCATCGAGCACCTGCGCCAACAGGGGATGCAGGGCTTGGGGCTCAACTTCGCCACCATGCGGGCAGTGTTGGCTGGGGAGACCGGCGAGTCCCTGCCCCAGCGAGCTCAGCGGTGGGTGCTGCGGCGCATGTCGGGCTCCATGCAGATCGAGTCCCTGTGGCGCTTCAACTCGAAGTTCGATCCCACCTGGCAGCCCCGTTACGGGGTGTACGACGCCCCCGAGAACGCCCTGGCGGTGGCCATGGCCATTGCCCGGGCCGAGTCCTTCTGGGAACTGCCCGTCATCGGCCGGTTCCTGGTCCCGGATGACGCGAAAAAGGCCTCCCCCGACGCCACCTCCCCGGCCCCGGTCCCGTCGGATGTGCCCCGGCGCTGACCCCCGTCAGCTCAGAACAACAGGGTGGCGCTGTGGGCAAAGTCGATGAGGGGCGCCGGGTACAGCCCGAACACCACGGTGACCGTCGCACACAGGCCAAGGGCCACCGCCAGGGAGGCAGGCACGGGGACCCGTGGCGGCCCGGGCGTGAAGTCGTCCTGCGGAGCCGCCAGCAAGGCGACGCCGGCGCCCCGGGCGGCCCCCAGGTCGCTGGGCATCCCGCCGGTGACGGCGGGCTGGGTGCTCGCCGGCCGGGTGCTCGCGGGCTCGGTACCTGCCGGCTCGGTACCTGCCGGCTCGGTGACCGCCGGCCCGTCGTCGACCGCCGGCTGGTCGTCGACCGCCAGCACGCGATCGGACCCCACCACCTCGGCTCCCTCCCCGGCGCCTATGTACATGAGAACGATGAGGCGGAGATAGAAGAAGGCGGCGGTGGCCGCCGAGACCATGGCGATGATGGCCAGGGCATAGGACCCGCTGCCCACCGCCGCCGCGATCACGTAGAACTTGGCCAGGAAGCCGGTGGTGAACGGAATCCCGGCCTGGGCGGCCAGGAAGAGGGTGAAGACCAAGGCCAGGACGGGTTGGCGTCGGCCCAGACCCCGGTAGGCATCGAGGGTATGGTTGGCGTCGCCGGTGCGTCCCACCGCGGTGACCACCGCGAAGCTCCCCACCACCATGAAGGCGTAGGCGAAGAGGTAGTAGAGCGACCCGGCAATACCGGTGGCACTGGCTGCCACCAGGCCCACCAGGATGAACCCAGCATGGTTGATCGACGAGTAGGCCAGCATTCGCTTGACGTCCCGCTGGACCACGGCTGCCACCGCTCCGACCACCAAGGTGATGGCGGCGATGACCAGAACGGCTGGCTCCCAGTCCGAACGCAGCACCGAGAAGCTGGAGAAGAAGACCCGCAACAACCCGGCGAATCCCCCCGCCTTGGCCACTGCGGCCATGAAGGCGGTAGCCGGCGTGGGGGCGCCCTGATAGACGTCGGGCGTCCAGGTGTGGAAGGGGACGGCCGCCACCTTGAAGCCGAGGCCGACCAGCAAGAGGGCCATACCGGCCAGTAGGACCCCATTGGACAACAAGACATTGGCCGCCAGGAACGAGGCGATCTTCGCCAGGTTGGTGGAGCCGGTCGCCCCATAGACCAGGGCGATGCCATAAAGGAACAGCGCCGAGGAGAAAGCCCCCAGGATGAAGTACTTCATGGCCGCCTCGCCCGACTGGCTGCGCCGGGAGTGGTAGCCGGTCATTACGTAAAGGGCGATGGACAGGATCTCGAGTCCGAGGAAGATGACGATCAGGTCGTTGGCGGCGGCCATGAGCATGGCCCCCGAGGCCGAGAGGAGGGCCAGGACGTAGAACTCGGGGCCCTCGAGGTCCTCCCGGCGCAGGTACGACTCAGAGGTGAGCGCACTCACCACCAGGGCGCAGGACACCAGGACCAGGAAGAAGACACTGAAGCCATCCACCGAGATGGCTCCGGCCACGGCCAGGTAACCCGGCCGGTGGTGATTGACCTTCTCCCACAACGACAATGACGCCACCAGGGCGGCCACCGAGACGGCCACCGTGTAGGCGGCATATACGCCTCGGGGGGCCCGCCTCTTGGTCAAAGAGGCCAGTGCCAGCAGAGCCAGCGCACCACCGATGAGGATCAGCTCGGGCAGGATGGCCGAGTAGGCCACCGGCGGACGGGCCAGTGGGGTGGTGGGAGCCACCAGTCCCACCAGGGATGCTCCCAGCAGGCTCATTGGCCGGTCCCCAGGGCCCTGTGGCTCCCGACGGGTGGCCCGGCAGGGGTGGCCACCGCGGGCTGGCTCTTTCGACTGCCGGCGTCAATGTGGTGCACCAGGGCGTTGACCGACGGGGTGATGCGGTCCAACAGGGGCCGCGGGTAGACGCCGATGAACACGATGGCCATCACCAGGGGCGCCATCACTGCTCCCTCTCGCCACGTCATCTCCCGGAACAAGGCGTTGTCTCCCCGAGGCCGGCCGTGGAAGATCTGCTGGTAGGCCCAGAGGAGGTACACGGCGGCCAGGATCACCCCAGCCGTCCCCACCACCGCCCACCACCGGTGGGTCACGAAGGTGCCGATCAGGATGAGGAACTCGCCCACGAAGCCGTTGAGCCCGGGCAGACCGATGGAGGCCATCATCACCAGGGTGAACACGCCGGCCATGATGGGGGCCGGGCGCTGGAGGCCGTGCAGATCGGGGATCTGCCAGGTCCGCCGGCGCTCGTAGATCATCCCCACCAGGAGGAACAGCGCAGCCGTGTAGAGGCCATGGTTGAGCATCTGGAGCACCCCACCTGAGATCCCCTGATTGGTGAAGGCAAACGTGCCCAGCACTATGAAGCCGAGGTGAGCCAGCGAGGAGTAGGCCACCAGGCGCTTGAGGTCCTTCTGCGCGGCCGCCACCACCGCTCCGTAGATGATCCCGATGACCGCCAGGGTGAGCAGCACCGGAGCCAGGGTGACGGCCGCCTTGGGGAACAGCTGGAAGTCGAACCGGACGATACCGTAGGTGCCCAGCTTGGCCATGACCGCTGCCAGGATCACCGAGCCCCCCGCTGGGGCCTCGGTGTAGGCGTCAGGGGACCAGGTGTGCAACGGAAATATCGGCGCCTTCACGGCGAAGGCAGCGGTGAAGGCCAAGAGGAGCACCACGCCCACCACCGAGGAGTACTGCTGGGAGGACAGGGCCGTCAGGTCAAAGGTGAGGCTGCCACTGTGGCGCTGGTGGATGAAGACCACGGCCAACAGGCCGATGAGCAGGAACGCCGAGCCCAGGAAGGTGTAGAGGAAGAACTTGATGGCGGCGTAGCCCCGCCGGGAGAAGCCCCACCCTCCGATGATGAAGTAGGTGGGGACCAGCGACAGCTCGAAGAACAAGAAGAAGAAGAGAAGATCCAGGGATAAGAAGCTGCCCAGGCAGGCCGTCTCCAGGAGCAGCATCCAGGCCACGAAGGCCTTGGGGTCGCGCCTCACCCTGGCGCCGGCCAGCGTGACAGGGAAGAGGATCCCGCACAGCAGGACCAGGAACAGGGATATGCCATCTACGCCGAGGTTCCACGAGATGCCGAATGACCTGATCCAGGTGTGCCTACTCACCATCTGGAAGCCCGGCTCGCCCACCCGGAAGTGCACGGCCAGGGCCACGGCCAGGCCACCCACCGCCACCGAGGCGACCATGCCCAGACCCTGGATCACCTTGGGCCGCGAGCGCGGCACCAGGGCCACCAGCAAGGCGGCTCCGGCCGGCAACAGCACCACGGTGGTGAGGTACGGGAAGCTCATGAGGTCGACCGAGTGACTACCCAGGCCAGCAGGCCGACCACCCCAGCGGCCACCCCCAGGGCGTAATTGCGCACGAATCCGGTCTGGACCTGGCGCAGGCGATCGGCGCCGCTACGAACCAGGGTGGCGGTCCCGTTCACCGCCCCGTCGATGACCCGCCGGTCGAACACGTAGGCCGAGAAGGCGGCCAGGGCTGTTCCCGGTCGGGCGATGAGCGCGTCGTAGAGGTCGTCGATGCGCCAGCCCCGTAGCAGGAACCTGGGCTCCAGGCGCGGGCGGTTCCATTGGGGCAGCCACACCCGCAGGGCCAGGCCGACCCCGACGACAGCCAGCACGGCATCCAAGATGCCCAGGCCCACCTTGAAGGTGGCCGACTGGCTCCCGACCCGCAGGGACGAGCCGAAGACGGGATCGAGCCAATGGCTGAGGAAGGGCAGGGTGGGGTGGAAGGGCAGGTTGATCAGGCCTCCGAGGAAGGACAGTGCGGCCAGCACCACCAGTGGGGCCCGCATCACCCACCGGGGGTCGTGGGGCTCGTTCGGGGACGCGCTGGCGCTGGCGGCCCCGGCGGCGGCGGCCCCGGCGGCGGCGGCGTGTGCGCTGGGAACCGTGGCTCGGGCTCCGCCAGCCACCCCTCGCCAACGGTCGGGGCCGTAGAAGGCCAGGACCGTCTCCCGGCCCATGTAGTAGGCGGTCAGGGCAGCGGTCACGGCACCCACCGCCCACAGGCCCGGGCTCAGAGCGTAGGCATTGAGCAGGACGTCGCTCTTGGACCAGAAGCCAGCGAAGGGTGGCACCCCGGCGATGGCCAGCCAGCCCACGATGAAGGTGAGGGCAGTGACCGGCATGAGCTTGCGGAGGTTGCCCATGCGCCGCAGGTCCTGCTCGTCGTGCAGACCGTGCATCACCGACCCGGCTCCAAGGAACAACAGGGCTTTGTAGAAGGCGTGGGTCACCATCAAGAAGATGGCCGCGACGTAGGCTCGGGCCCCGATGGCCAGGAACATGTAGCCCAGCTGGGACACGGTCGAGTAGGCCAGCACCCGCTTGATGTCGGTCTGGGCGCAGGCGGCGGTGGCCGCCAGGAAGGCGGTGGCCGCCCCCACGCACGCCACCACCAGGAGGGCCGACGAGCTGAGGCTCAGGATGGGGCTGATGCGGGCCATGAGGTAGACCCCGGCGGTGACCATGGTGGCCGCGTGAATGAGGGCCGAGACGGGAGTGGGACCTTCCATGGCGTCCAGCAGCCAGGGGAACAGTGGGATCTGGGCCGACTTGCCCACCGCTCCCAGGAAGAGCAGCAGGGCGATGGCGGTCAGGGTGGTGCCCGAGAGGTGCCCGATCGCCGCGAAGACGCCCGAGTAGGTGAGGGTGTGGGTGGCGGTGAAGATGAGGAACATGGCGATCAGGAAGCCGAAGTCACCGATCCGGTTGAACACGAAGGCCTTCTTGCCCGCACTGGCCGCCGAGTCCCGGTCGAACCAGAAGGCGATCAGCCAGTAGGAGCAGGCGCCCACACCCTCCCAGCCCAGGAAGGACAGCACGAAATTGTCCGCCAGCACCAGCACCAACATGGAGAAGACGAACAGGTTGAGATAGACGAAGAAGGATGGGAACTTCTCGTCGTGCTCCATGTAGCCGATGGAGTAGAGGTGGATCAGGGTGCTCACCCCGGTGACGAACAGGGCCATGGTCATCGACAGCGGGTCGACCAGGAAGGCTGCGTTGATCCGCAGGCCACCCACCGGGATCCAGGCGAAGAGCACCTGGGTGAAGGCCCGGTGATGAGATCCCAGGCTGGCCAGTCCGACGAAGGTGACCACCGTAGCCACGAAGGAGGCTCCCACCGCGGCGGTGGCCAGCCAGCCGGCCAGGGGGTTGCCCAGCCGGCGTCCGAAGGCAAGCAGCACGGCGAACCCGGCCAGGGGAAGCAGGGGGATCAGATAGGCCGCGTGGACCAGCGAATGTGGAGACATGGCGGCTGCCTCAGCCCCTGAGCACGTGGAAGTCGTCAGCGGTGGCAGCCGTGCGCCGCCGGCAGATGGCCACGATGATCCCCAGCCCCACGACCACCTCGGCCGCCGCCACCAGCAATACGAACAACACCAGCGACTGCCCCCCGATGTCGTTGAGCATCCGGGAGAAGGTGACGAAGGTGAGGTTCACCGCGTTGAGCATGAGCTCCACGCACATGAACATGACCAGCACATTGCGCCGGACCAACAGGCCGATGGTCCCAATGGTGAAGATGGCAGCCGCCAGGACCAGGTACGGGGGGCCGGCGACCATTACCCGTGCCCTGCCGTTCCCGGTGCCCCGACCTCGGGTGCATCGGGCTCGAGAGCCCCGGCCTCGGGAGCCCGGCCCGTGGATGTCTGGGCCACGGATGCCGGCGTCGGGCCGCCTTTCCGGACATCGCCGCCGGTGGGCAGGTCGGCGACCGTGCTCCGCTGACTGGGGCGACCGGGCAGGCGCCGGGACAGCACCACCGCGCCCACCACGGCAATGACCAGCAGCACCGAGGTGGCCTCGAAGGGGATCAGGTACGTGGTGAAGATGGACCGGGCCAGCTTCTCGATGTTGCTTCCCGGCCCCCCAGCCGGGCCGGCCACCGACTGGGCGCCGGTGGCCCATCTGGCCCGGAATGCCAGGTAGAGGATCAGGCCCAGGGCGGCCAGGCCCAGGATCACCGCCAGGGGTCTCTGCGCCGGCAAGGGATCCCTGGCCATCATCTCCTCCCGGTCCACCCCGAGGAGCATGATCACGAACAAGAACAGCACCACGATGGCCCCGGCGTAGACGATCACCTGGACCACCGCCAGGAACTCGGCATCCTGGATGACGAACAGCACCGCCACCCCGAAAAGGGTCATGATCAGCATGAGGGCCGAGTGGACGGGATTGCGGGCCACCACCACCCCAAGGGCGCCCACCACCACGATGATCGCCGACACCACGAAGGTGAACAGGTTCGACGTCACCGCCAGGAGCAGAGGATGGGGCATCAACGACGGTCCTTGCGGGTCATCAGGTGCGAGGCCATGACCTTGCGCACCGACAGGTTCCCGGTAGCCTCGTCGTTGTCGGGCCCGGACTGACCGGATTCGGCCGGACGCTCTCCGTATCCCAGCTCACCCGACCACTCCAGTTGGCCCTCATAGGCGGCGGAGCCCGATGGGGAGGTGGCTCGCATCCACGCCGAGGTACGCAGGTCGTCCCCGGGACGCCAGTCCTCCCAGGGCAGGTGCTGAGGCCGGCCGTCGTCGCCCACCAGCAGCTCGGCCCGGGTGTAGATGGCGTCGGCCCGGTTGGTGAAGGAGAACTCGAACATCTTGGACTCGGTGATGGCCTCGGTCGGGCAGGCTTCGACGCACAGGTCGCAGTGGATGCAGCGCAGGTAATTGATCTCGTAGACAAACCCCCAGCGCTCTCCGGGCGAGATCGGTGCGTCAGGCGGGTTGTCAGCCCCCCGGACATAGATGCAGCCGGCTGGGCACACCCCGGCGCACAGCTCGCAGCCGATGCACTTCTCCATGCCGTCCTCGTAGCGATTGAGCACGTGGCGCCCGTGATAGCGGGGGGGCTTGGGCCTCTTCTCGTCCGGGTACGACCGCGTCACCCGGGGCTTGACCATCTGGCGCGCCGTAACCCGAAAGCCGTCGAAGAATCCCATCAGGGCGCTCCCGATCTTTCTTGCGCGTCCACCACGACAGGGATGGCCGCGGGTGGCGGGGGGGAACCGGAGGCGGGGGGCTGGTCACCGCTGGCCCGCCCAACCGTCATGGAACGCGACAGGGCCAGCGCCACCAACAGGAAGCCGCCAATGATGGCCAGTCCCCAGTAGACGCTCACCAGCATGCCCCCCACCACCAGCAACCAGGCCAATGAGAGGGGAATGAGCGCCTTCCAGCCCAGGTCCATGAGTTGGTCGTAGCGCAGCCTGGGCAGGGTGGCCCGCAGCCAGACGTAGCCGAAGAGGAACACCACGGTCTTGCCCAAGAACCACAAGATGGGCCACAGCCAACGCACGAAGTGGGGTGCCGGGCCGTCCGGGCCCCCGAAGAACAAGGTCACCACCACCGCCGACATGGTGATGGTGTTCATGAACTCGGCCAGGAAGAAAAGGGCAAAGCGCACCGACGAGTACTCGGTGTGAAACCCTCCTACCAGCTCCTGCTCAGCCTCCACCAGGTCGAACGGGGGTCGATTGAGCTCGGCAGTCACCGCTACCAGGAAGATCAGGAAGGGCACGATGCCCAGGCGCAGGACGTTCCAATCCGGCACCAGGCTGTAGAGGTGGCGGCTCTGGTCGGCCACGATCTCCCGGGTGGACAGCGACCCGGTGATCAGCACCACGGCGGCAATCGACAGGCCCATGGCTGCCTCGTAGGAGACCATCTGGGCCGAGGCCCGCACCGAGCCCAGCAGCGGGTACTTGGAACCTGAGGACCATCCCGCCAGCATCACCCCGTACACCGAGACCGACGACATGGCCAGGACGAACAGGATTCCTATGGGCGGATCGGCCACCTGCAGCTCTGTGGTGTGACCCAGGATGGTGACCACCCCGCCCACCGGCACGATGGCAAAGATGAGAAAAGCGGGTACGGCCGACAGATAAGGAGCCAGGCGGAAGACCCGCCGATCGGCCTGCTCGGGCAGCAGGTCCTCCTTGAAGAACAGCTTGATCCCGTCGGCCAGGCTCTGCAGTATGCCCCAGGGGCCGGCCCGGTCGGGCCCGATGCGGTTCTGCATGTCCGAGATCACCTTGCGCTCGGCCCAGATCAACAGCAGGACCGAGACCAGCAGGGCGACGAAGGCCACCAGGACCTTCACGATGACGATGATCACGACGGCCAGGGTCAGGCCGTGGGCGAACAGCGGATCACCCATCAGGGGGTGTCCAGGCGTACGTCAGTGACCGAGGCAGCGGCATCGATCAGCTCCGAGACTCGATGACCGCCATCGTCGGTCAGGTTGAACGCCATGGCCGCCACCCCCCTAGGAACGAGAGTCGTGGTCTCCACGGTGGTGACGAAGCTAGCCCGAGGTGACCTGAGCCGGACCTGGTCACCGGTGCCGATACCCAGCCGATCGGTGTCATACGGATTGGCCCGCAACACAGCAGGGGGCGCCAGCGGCGCCAGAGAAGGACAGGCCTCGACCAGGGTGCCGTGATCGTAGAGGACGCGGCTGGACACCAGGCGAAGGGAGTAGCCGTCCAGGCGGGGCACCTCAGCCCCCGCCGGTCCCGGGGCGAAGCGCATCAGTGCGGGCCGCCGCGGGCGGATGGGCTCTGGACCATCAGGCTCAGCCTCCCCTCGGACAGCACCGGGATGTGTCTTGGCCGGATTGACCACCCCTTGGCCCTGGGTAGGACCGTGGCTGCGGACCGCACCTATGCCCGGCGTGGCCATGGGATCCAGGGACCTGGTGGGCTGACCCAGGTGAACCAGGCCGATCGACAGCGGAGCCACCACCCCGTCGGCCGCCCAGGCGGCGGTCAGCACCGACCGCGTGATCCCGACGTGGGAGGGGACCATCCGCTCGATCTCGTCCCAGATGGATTCCACCTCACCAAGGCCCAGGTCGGTCCCCAGGGCGTGGGCCAACTCGACGGCAATCATCCAGTCAGCCCGGGCCACGCCGGGCGCGACCAGCTTCTGGGCCAAGCGGGAGATCCTTCCCTCCAGGTTGGTTGTGGTGCCCGGCCGCTCGGCGTAGGTGGCGGCCGGCAGCACCACGTCAGCTTGGCGGGACGAGTCGGTGAGGAAGGCGTCGACCGCCACCACGAACCCATCGGCGCCCAACGCCCCGGTGGCTAGGCGCCGGTCGGGGAAGTCCGAGAGCGGATCGGCCCCCAGCAACACCAGGGCTCCCATGTCTCCCCTGGCCGTGGCAGCCAACATGCCAGCGCAGTCCAGACCCCGCTCGGAGGGTACCGAGCCCCACCCGTCGGCCCACCACTGGCTGCCCTCCTCCAGGGAGACCCGGCCGGGCAGGACGCCGGGAGCCAGGCCCATGTCCAGGGCCCCCATCACGTTGGCCCGGCGCAGCGCAGGCAGGAACCGGGCCGAGGGAAGGGCCTCGGCCAGCACACCGGCCGCCTCGGCCACCGCCGCCGCCGAGTCGGCCAGCGATGGCCGGCCCAGGACCACCACCACCCCCTCACCGTCGCCGTCGACCATCGCGGCGGCATCAGACCCACGTCCGGAGCCGGACACCACCTCTCGGGCCAGGGCCGCCACCTCACCGGGGCGATAGGTGAGCGAGACGGTGGCCAGCGCAGTCATGGCCGTGGCTGCCGGAGTGAGCTCCACCACCTTGACCTGGCCCTCCCGGACGGCCCCCCGCAGGCGCAGGAAGAGGACCGGCAGCTCCTCTCGCAGGTCGGGGGCCAGCAGGATGACGGTTCGGGCCGAGCAGGCCTGGTCGATGGTGGCCCTGGGCAGTCCCAGCACCACCTCGGCCGGCAACCCGTCGCCCAGCTGGGCATCCACCGAGTCGGTCCCGATGACGGCCTTGGCCAGCTTGGCCCAGGCGTAGGCGTCCTCATTGGCCAGCCGGGCCCCGCCGATGACCCCGATGGCACCGGGGCCCTGACGCCTGCTCACCTCGGCCAATCCCGTCGCCGCCGCCTCCAGGGCCTCGGGCCAGGACGCCTCCACCAGTTGGCCACCCCGTCGAACCAGCGGTCGGGTCACCCGTGAATCACTGTTGACGGCCTCGAAGCCAAAGCGCCCCTTGTCGCACAGCCAGCTCTGGTTCACCGGATTCGAGTCGATCCCGAGATAACGGGTCAGGCGGTTGGACGACGACTGAACCGCCATCCGGCAGCCCACCGAGCACCACGTGCACGTGCTCTCCACCTGCTCGACGTCCCAAGGGCGGGCCCGAAAGCGATATGGCTTGGCCGTGAGCGCCCCCACCGGGCAGATCTGCACTGTGTTGCCGCTGAAATAGGAGGCAAAGGGCCGGTCGGGGAAGGTGTTGATCTGGATCTGGTCCCCCCGCCCGATGAACTGGATGAGCGGGTCGCCAGCCACGTCGTCGGCAAAGCGGGTACAGCGGTCGCACTGGATGCAGCGCTCGCGATCCAGGGCGACCAGGTCAGAGATGTAGATCGGCTTTGCGAAATGGCGCTTCTCCTCGACGAAGCGGCTCTCCCCAGGACCGTAGGTGAGCGTCTGGTCCTGCAGCGGGCACTCCCCGCCCTTGTCGCACACCGGGCAGTCGAGGGGATGGTTGGCCAGGAGGAACTCGAGAACGCCATGCTGGGCCTTGGCCACCTTGGGAGAGGTGGTGACCACCTCCTGGCCGTCGGCCACCGCTACGAAGCAGGCCGGCTGGAGGGAGAAGCCCCGCGGTCCCTTGACCTCCACCAGGCACATGCGGCACATGCCCACCGAGCGCAGGCGGGGGTGGTAGCAAAAGCGCGGTATGTAGACTCCGGCCCGCTCGGCGGCGGCGATGATCATCTCTCCCTTGCGGGCCGTCACCTGGCGGCCGTCCAGGGTGACCGTCAGTTCCTCGGCCGGTGCCTCTGTCGTCTGAGTCATGGAGCCACGTCAGGCATAGGGACAGCCTGCCTCTTTGATGTGGGTGAGGAAGTCGTCCCTGAACAAGCGGATGCCAGAGACGATGGGCGGCGGGATGGACGGTCCGAGGGGACAGATGGTCGTCTGCTCCGGGGGCCAGTAGTGCAGGCCCGGAGAGATCCCGTCGCACACGTCCATGAGCAGGTCCAGGTCCTCCTCCCGGCCCACGCCCGACTCCAGGCGACGCATGATCTTCTCCAACCAGCCGGCCCCCTCCCGGCAGGGGGTGCACTGGCCACAGGACTCGCGGTGGAAGAAGCGGGTGATCCGCCAGGCGGCCCGGACCACGCAGGTGGAGTCGTCCATGACCACGATCGAGCCGGAGCCGAGCATGGAGCCGGCCTTGCCCACCTCGTCCTGGCGTAGGGGCAGGTCCACCTGCTCCGGGCCGAACCACGGGGAGGAGGCCCCGCCCGGAATGAAGCACTTGAGGCTGCGACCCTCCCGCAGCCCCTGGCCGTACTCCGGCGCGTAGATGAGGTCGGAGAAGGTGGTCTTGGCCATCTCCACCTCGTAGTACCCCGGCCGTCGGACATGCCCGGACAGGGCGAACATACGGGTCCCGGTGGAGGACTCCTCGCCCAGGGCGGCGAAGGCGTCCCCGCCGTTGAGGATGATCCAGGGCACGTTGGACATGGTCTCCACGTTGTTGACCACGGTGGGCTCGCCGTACAGGCCGATGGCAGCCGGGAAGTAAGGAGGCTTGATCCGGGGGAAGCCCCGCTTGCCCTCCAGGCTCTCCAGCAGCCCGGTCTCGTCTCCGCAGATGTAGGCACCGGCGCCGGGATGGACCACCACGTCGACCGAGAAGCCGGAGCCAAAGATGTCCCGGCCCACCGCACCGTGGCGATAGGCCTCGTTGAGGGCGGCCTGCATCCGCTCCAGACCCAGGGCGAACTCGCCGCGGACGTAGAGGAACACCTGGGTGGCCTGGATGGCATAGGCAGTGATGAGCGAACCCTCGATGATCTGGTGCGGGTCCCGCTCGATCAGCACATGGTCCTTGAAGGTGGCTGGCTCGCTCTCGTCACCGTTGATCACCAGGTAGCGCACAGGGGCCGGGCGCAGCATCGACCACTTGCGCCCGGCTGGGAACCCGGCTCCGCCCCGGCCCAGCAGGCTGGCCTTGTTGACCTCCTCGGCCACGTCCTCGGGATCCATGGCCAGCGCCTGGTGCAGGCCCTGGTAGCCGCCGGTGGCCAGGTAGCGGTCCAGGGTGTACGAGTCCTCCAGGCCCAGGCGGGCACTGACGATGGTGGGATGCTCGGTGATGGTCACGGTCGGCTGGCCTGACCCTCGTCCGGCGCCGCCCCGGCCTTGTCTTGTACCTCGGCGGCCGCCTTGGCTGCCTTCTCGGCAGCCTCTCGGGCGTCCTTGCGCTCGGCGATGGCCGCATCGGCGGCCCCCCGCTCGGCCGCCACCACGTCATGGGGAACAGCCAGACCGGCCTCTCGCCCCACCCGACTGAGCACGCCGTGGACCGGCACCACCTCGGCCAGGCGCCCCACCCTCAGGTCGTCCACCAGGGCGTCGAACTTCTCGTTGGTCACCTTGGGGAAGAAGCGGTAATTGACCTGGAGGCAGGGGGCCTGGTCGCAAAAGGCGATGCACTCCACCTCCTCCAGGGTGAACTCGCCATCGACGGTGGTGGTCCCCACCCGGGCGCCCAGGTGCTCCTCGGCGTGGGCCATCAGCTCGTAGGCCCCGTTGAGCAGGCACGCGATGTTGGTGCAGATCCCGATCAGGTGGCGCCCCACCGGCTCGGTGTGGAGCATGTCGTAGAAGCTGACCGTGCCCAGCACCTCGGCCGGGGTCAGGTCGAGCAGCTCGGCCACATGCTCCATGGCCTCGGGGGTGACCCAGCCGTCCTGGGCCTGGGCCAGGTAGCAGATGGGCACCAGGGCCGAGCGCGGCTGAGGGTACAGGGCGATCAGGTGCTTGGCCTGGGCCACCACCTCGGAGCCGAGACGGCCCATCAGCGATCCACCTCGCCCATCACCGGGTCCACCGAGGAGATCACGGCCACCGCGTCGGCGATCAGGCCACCCCGCATCATGGCGTCCAGGCTCTGGAGGTTCACGAACGACGGTGCCCGGATGTGCAGGCGGTAGGGCTTGGACGAGCCGTCCGACACCAGATAGCAGCCCAGCTCCCCCCGGGGCGACTCGACGGCCACGTAGACCTCGCCCTCGGGCACCTTGAAGCCCTCGGTGAAGATCTTGAAGTGATGGATGAGCGCCTCCATGGACTGGTCGATACGGGCCCTGGGCGGAGGGGTGACCTTCTTGTCCTGCACTCGATAGTCACCCGCCGGCATGCGCTCGACCACCTGGCGAATGATGCGAATGGTCTCGCGGATCTCGTTGAGCCGCACCGCGTAGCGGTCGAAGGTGTCGCCGTAGGTGCCCACCACCACGTCGAAGTCGACCTGGTCGTAGAAGAGGTAGGGCATGGTGCGGCGCAGGTCCCACGGCACTCCGGCGGCCCGCAGGATGGGGCCGGTGGCCGACAGGGCCAGGGCCTCCTCACCGGTGAGGGCTCCCACCGCCTCTGTGCGCTCCCGAAAGATGGGCTGGCCGGTGAAGATGTCGTCGTACTCGTCCAGGCGGGGCAGGACGGCATCGCAGATGGTCACCACGTCGTCCTCCCACCCGTCGGGCAGGTCGGCTGCCACCCCGCCGGGACGGATGTAGTTGTGGTTCATGCGCAGGCCGGTGACCTTCTCGAAGAACGACAGCACCATCTCCCGTTCCCGGAAGCCATAGATCATCATGGAGGTGGCTCCCAGGTCCATCCCGTTGGTGCCCATCCAGATCAGGTGGGAGGAAAGGCGATTGAGCTCGGCCATCAGCATGCGGATCCAGGTGGCCCGCTCGGGCAGCTCCACTCCCAGCAGGGCCTCGGTGGCCAGCGAGAAGACCAGCTCGTTGGCCAGGGGAGACAGGTAGTCCATCCGGGTGACGTTGGTGGCGCCCTGGAGATAGGTCAGGGCCTCCCCCGTCTTCTCCATACCCGTGTGCAGGTAGCCCATCACCGGCTTGGTGCCCAACACCGTCTCACCGTCCAGCTCGATCACCAGGCGCAACACCCCGTGAGTGGACGGGTGCTGGGGGCCCATGTTGATGACCATGGTGTCGCCGTCGCCGGACTCCATGTTTATGTCAGCCTGGTTTATGTCAGCCTGGTTGCCGCCTGCTGCTGGGGACTGACCCTCGGTAATGACGCCACTGGCTGACTGGCCCTCCGACTGGCTCACGGCCGGGGCCCCGGTGCTTCCTTGAACTGGACCGGGACCTTGCCCACCGCGTAGTCCTTGCGAAGAGGATGGCCCTCCCAGTCGTCAGGCATGAGGATCCGGGTCAGATCGGGATGGCCGTCGAAGCAGATGCCCATGAGGTCGTAGGCCTCCCGCTCCATGGCCGCCACCCCTGGATAGCGATCGGTGAGTGACGCCACGTGGGGATCACTTTCGGGGATCTGGACCCGCAGCCGAGCCCGGCGGCGGTGCTCCACCGAGACCAGGTTCACCACCACCTCGAAGCGCTCGTGCGTCACCCCGCTTGGCAGCTGGCGGTCCGGATGAGTCAGATAGTCGACCGCGCACAGGTCGGCGCACATGTGGAAGCCCTCACCGGCCAGCACGGCCGCCAGGGTGGGATATTGGATCCGGGAAGGGTACAGCACCAACTGGCCCCGGTCCCGGGAGACCGGGGCGCCATACGACCGCTCGAGCTGGTCGAGTGGCTCCGATCCGGGTGCGGCGGGCGCCTCGATGTCGCTCTCTCCACCGGCCTCTTCCTTCTCCGAGGCTGCCACCGCCGGTGCTGGGGTGACCATCAGTGGGGCGTCCCCACACTCACCTTGGTGGGCTGGGCCCCGGCCCGGTCAGGCAGGCCACCTCCGCTCAGGCGCAGCCCCGCTCCGGCTCCCGTGGCCCGCCGGCGCCGGGTGATCTCGCCAGTGCGGATCTGCTCGTGCAGGGTCAGGATGGAGTGCAGCAGGGTCTCCGGGCCGGGGGGGCACCCAGGAGCGTAGACATCCACCGGGACGATCTGGTCGACGCCCTGGACGATGGCGTAGTTGTTGAACATGCCGCCGGTCGAGGCGCACACCCCCATGGAGATGACCCACTTGGGCTCCATCATCTGGTCGTAGACCTGGCGCAGGACGGGGGCCATCTTTTGCGATACCCGGCCGGCCACGATCATGAGGTCGGCCTGGCGGGGCGAAGCCCGGAAGACCTCCATGCCGAACCGGCTGATGTCGAAGTCGGCCGCCCCCGTGGCCATCATCTCGATGGCGCAACAAGCCAGGCCAAAGGTGGCCGGCCAGACGCTGTTGCGCCGGCACCACTTGACCAGCTCCTCGATAGGGGCTGTGAGAAAGTTGTGGTTGAGGCTCTCTAATCCCATGTCTCAGCTCCACCTCGGATGCCCATGGCTCAGCCTCCGCTCACCTCGTCGGCTGACCGCCCGAGCCGGCGCACGGTCGACTCCGTCGTCCTGCCCGGAGTGCCCGGCACCAGCCGCTTGACCGGGCCCCAGTCGAGAGCGCCGTTGCTGATCAGGTACATGAAGGAGGCAAACACGGCCGCTGCGAACACCAGCATCTCGACCAGTCCAAAGGTGTTGAGCTCCCGGTAGATCACCGCCCACGGGTAGAGGAAGACGATCTCGATGTCGAAGACGATGAAGATCATGGCCACCAGGTAGAACCGCACCGGGAAGCGCTCGACCGGCCCCCGGTCGGGCACGATGCCGCACTCGTAGGGCTCGGACTTGGTGGGAGTGGGCTTGCGGGGGGCCAGCAGCCTGGAGGCCAGGAAGGACAGCCCGGCGAATAGCGTCGCCAGCACCATCAGGGCGAAGATCGGCAGGTACTGCACGCTCCGGTTCTACCACGATCCGGGCCGCGCCGGTCGCCCCGCCGCTTCGCCGGGCAATGGACGCAGATCCGGGATGCACCCGGCGGCAGGTACAGAGCCGGATTACTCTGACGGTCATGGCTCCCACCATTGCCAGAAGGACGCCGATCCTGGCCGCCGGCCTACTGGTCGCGATGTTGGCCGGTTGTACCGGACACTCGGCGGCACCTGGTGGAGCCGGCGGAGGCCCGGCCCAGAGCGCGACCGCCAACCAGGGGAGCGACACTGGTAGGACCATGCGCTTTCAGCTGGCGGCCGTCGGCTACCCAGCGGTGGCGGCATCCCTGCCGGGCCAACCGCTGGGCACGTCTGGCAGCGCCATCTCTGGCCTCGATCTGGAGGTATGGCTGCTGCAGCGCAGCGGGAGCCACGCCATGCTCGTGGTGTTCGCCCTGCACAATCCCGGGTCCGAGAGGGTTCCCACCGGCATCACTGCAGCCGCCCTCAGCGCCAACCACAACAGCGCGGGCAGCACCAACACGGTGAGCGGCGTCTCGGCAGTGGACGGCTCGGGCCTGAAGCAGTACCTGCCCTTCATGGTTCGTCCGGGCGACGACCAGACCTGTGTGTGCAGTGACATCCAACTGAACGACTACGGCCCGGGCGAACGGGACTATTACGCCGCACTGTTGGCGGCTCCGCCGAGCGACGTCAGGACGCTGACAGTGGTCACCGGGCTCGGGTCGGTCCCTAACGTTCCCCTGAGCTAGATGATGGAGCGACGTGCGCCCCGAGGCCGACCGCTCATCCTGCCTTTCGCAACGGCGGCCCTGGTAGCCGCCCTGGTGGTCACCCTGGCGTGGGCGGCACCCGTCCCGCTGGCGTCGGCGTCAACGGGGCCACCGTTGCCCGCACCAGCAGTGCGCGACCTGAGCCCTCGGGTGAACGACCTCACCCCCCGAGTGATCGACGTGCGCCCGGCGGTGAGCCAGACTCCATCGGCCACCTCGATCACCGTCTCCTCCGACGTGCTCTTCGCCTTCGGACGCTCCGACCTGTCACCGCTGGCTCAGTCCGTCCTGGGCGACGTGGTCAACAAGCTGAACGCCGCCTCTCCGGGAGTGGTGACCGTGACTGGGTACACGGACTCCGTCGGCGCGGACGACTACAACCTGGCACTGTCCCGGGCCCGGGCCCAGGCCGTCCAGGCCTACCTGGCCTCCAAGGTCACCCAACCCGGGCTGACCTACCAGGTGGTCGGCAAGGGCAAGGCCGACCCGGTGGCCCCCAACACCAACCCCGATGGGACCGACAACCCAGACGGTCGCCGCCAGAACCGGCGGGTGACGGTCCAGTTCGCGGTGAAGCCTGGGGGCTGAGACTCGGCTCGTAGCCGGGGCGGTACAGTCGGGAGTGAGGGCAGGACGGGTGAGCGCACCCCCTTTATTTCGGAAAGGTCGTTTGTGACTCCAAGCGCAGGCTCCCATGACGTCCTGGTGGTGGGGGGCGGCCCGGCCGGAGCGGCCTGCGCCTACTGGCTGGCCAGCGCCGGCCATGACGTGGCCATGGTGGAGAAGAAGCGGTTCCCTCGGGTCAAGACCTGCGGGGACGGCCTCACCCCCCGGGCCGTGCGCCAGCTCCAGGACATGGGCCTGGGCTCGGCCCTCGGTGCCCACCACCGCTTCGACGGGCTGCGGGCCCTCGCCTTCGGGCGCACCCTGGAGCTGGCCTGGCCCTCGCATCCCGATTTCCCTACCTACGGCTACGTGGTGACCCGCCACGACCTGGACCAGCTGGTAGCCGAGCGGGCCGAGGGGGCCGGGGCCACCGTCTGGCAGGGGGCGGAGGCCACCGAGCCCCTAGTGGAGGGGGGCGTGGTTCGGGGCGCGGTGGTCAAGCGGGGCGGTGATCTGGTGGAGGAGGTCCGGGCCCGCCAGGTGGTGGTGGCCGACGGGGCAAACTCCCGGTTCGGGCGGGCGCTGGGCACGGCGCGGGACAAGGAGTGGCCACAGGGCATGGCCATCCGGGGATACTTTCGCTCGCCCCGCCACGACGAGCCCTGGATCGAGTCGCACCTCGACATCAGGGACAAGGCCGGCAACGTGCTGCCCGGCTACGGCTGGGTATTCCCGGTGGGCGACGGCCGGGTCAACGTGGGCATCGGGCTGCTGTCGACCTCGCCCCGGTGGAAGGCGGTCAACACCACCCACCTGATGGAGGCCTTCGTGGAGGCGGTGCCGGCCTCGTGGGGCGTCTCTCCGGCCACCTCGTGCGGGCCTCCCACCGGAGGGCGCCTGCCCATGGGGCTGTCGGTCGGCCCCCGGGTGGGACCGGGATGGCTGGTGGTGGGCGACGCCGGGGCGTCGATCAACCCGTTCAACGGTGAGGGCATCGCCTATGCCTATGAGACCGGCCGCCTGGCGGCGGGTGAGCTGGGGCGGGCCCTGGTCAGTCCGGGTGGGGGCCTGGTGGTGGACTCATATCGGGCCGCCCTGGAGGAGCGTTACGGGCTTTACTACCGGGTGGCCCGGGCCTTCGTGCGGATCATCGGCCGGCCCCGGCTGATGCGGGCCATGGTGGGCACCGGCATGCACAGCGCCACCCTGATGGAGTGGGTGATGCGCATCATGGCCAACCTGTTGCGCCCCGACCAACTCGGTCCGGCCGAGGCCGCCTACCGGGCAGTGGCCGCCATCGCCCGCCTGGCCCCGGAGACCGCCGGCTCGTCCGCCGGGCCGGTGACCGGGGAGCCGACAGCATCAGTGCCGGCCTCCCCCGCCGCCTGAGGGGCTGGTCGGGTTTTCGACCCTCGACAGACCCTCGGCTGGATGACACCATCAGAGAAACTCGACCAGCTCCTCGTTGCATCGACCGGCTGAGACCGCCGGGTGAATCTGTCCAAAGAATGGGCTAGTGCCCGGCGGCCACCTCTCGGGCGGCGGCGGCCGCTGCCTCTACGGTTAGCTCGAAGTCCTCGGCACTGTGGGACAGGCTGGGGAAGGTCACCTCGTAGGGGCCGGGGGCGAGAGCCACTCCCCGGGCCAGCATGGCTCGGAAGAAGACTCCGTACAGCCCAGTCGCGGCCGACGCCCTGGCCCCTTCGAAGTCGGTCACCGGCGCATCGCCGAAGGACAGGCCCACCAGCGGACCGACCACTGGCACCTGGGCTGCCACGCCGGCATCGCCCAAGGCGCCGGCCAGGTCACGCCCCAGCTCAGCCACCCGGGCCGAGAGGGCACGGTAGATATCGGTGTCCAACTGGGCCAGCACGGCCAGACCGGCGGCGGTGGCCACCGGGTTGCCCGACAGGGTCCCCGCCTGGTACACCGGCCCGTCAGGGGCCAGCATCGCCATCACGTCCCGCCGGCCGCCGAAGGCCCCCATGGGCAGTCCCCCGCCGATGACCTTGCCGAAGCACCACAGGTCGGGCCGCACGCCGGTCAGCTGGCTGGCCCCGCCCCGGGCCACCCGAAAGCCGGTGATGACCTCATCGAAGATCAGCAGCGCACCACTGGCGTCGCAGGCCCGGCGCAGGCCTTCGAGGAAGCCCGGAGCAGGAGCCACCAGGCCCATGTTGGCCGCCACCGGCTCCACGATCACACAGGCCACGTCGGTACCGATCTCGGGCACCTGGTTGTAGGGCACAACCAAGGTATGCGCCACCGCGGCGGGCGGTACCCCGGCCGAGTCGGGCAGGCCCAAGGTGGCCATCCCGCTGCCTCCCCCGGCCAATAGGGCGTCGCTGTGGCCGTGGTAGCAGCCGGCAAACTTGACCGCCCCAGGTCGTCCGGTAAAGCCCCGAGCCACCCGGACTGCGCTCATGGCCGCCTCGGTGCCACTGGAGACCAGCCGGACCTGATGACAGCCGGCCACCCGCTCGCAGATGGCCTCGGCCAGGAGCACCTCCCGCTCGGTGGGGGCACCAAAGGTCGTCCCCTCCGCCGCCGCCCGCGCCACTGCCTCCACCACCGCCGGATGGGCGTGGCCGAGGATCGACGCACCGTAGGACTGGACGTAGTCGAGCAGTCGGCGTCCCTCCACGTCCCAGACGTAGGCGCCACGGCCCCGAGCCACGAAATAGGGCCCCCCTCCCACCGAGTTGAAGGCCCGCACCGGAGAGTTGACCCCTCCGGGCGTCACCGCCCGAGCCCGGCACTCCAGCCCGGCGTTGGTGAGGGCGGGTGGCTGGCCGGACCGGTGCTCAGCCGGCTCGCGATTCAGGCTGGTCATCTCGAGTCCTCGGCCAGATCGCTGATGCTGCGAACGAGGCGGCGAGTCCCCGGTATTGGCTGGTAGCCATGGTGGGCATAAAAGCTCACGGCATTCTCGTCGATAGAATCCACGACAACCAACCGGGCGGCGACGACATCAGTCGTCGCCATGATCCGGCTGGAGGTGACCACGGCTCCCGCCAAGTCGCTCAGGCCCCCAGCATCTCGGCCAGCTCGGCAGCCAGATAGGTGAGAATGACATCCGCACCGGCCCGCTTGATGGCGCTGACGTGCTCCAAGGCCACCGCCGGACCGTCGATCCAGCCCCGCTCGGCCGCCGCCTTGACCATGGCGTACTCGCCGCTGGTGTGATAGGCGGCCACCGGGACATCGACCACGCCAGCTACCTCGGCAATGACGTCCAGGTAGGCCAGGGCCGGCTTGACCATCACCATGTCCGCCCCCTCGGCCACGTCGAGGGCCACCTCGGCCAATGCCTCCCGGCGATTGCGGGGATCCTGCTGGTAGCCCCGGCGGTCGCCGTCGCCGGCGATGCTCACTTCTACTGCATCGCGAAAAGGGCCGTAGAGCGCCGACGCGTATTTGGCCGCGTACGCCAAGATGGCCACCGAGGAATGGCCCTCGTCCTCGAGGGCCGCCCTGATCTGCTCCACTTGACCGTCCATCATCCCGCTGGGAGCAACCACGTCGGCCCCGGCGTTGGCCTGAGCCACCGCCACCTGGCGGTAAAGGCCCAGGGTGGGGTCGTTGACCACCGAGCCGGACGGGGCGACGATACCGCAATGGCCGTGGTCGGTGTACTCGTCCAGGCACAGGTCGGCCATCAGGACCATCTTGTCGCCCACCTCCTCCCGAAGCTCCCGCAGGGCCACCTGGGCTATGCCATCGGGCGCCCAGGCCTGCGAACCAATCTCGTCGCGCTGCGAGGGGATGGCGAACAGCATGAGGGCCGGGATGCCCAGGGTGACCAACCGGTGGGCCTCCTTGGCCAGCGAGTCGGTAGTGTGCTGGACGACGCCGGGCATCGAGGCCACCGGGCGCGGCTCATCGATGCCCTCCCGCACGAACAGCGGCGCCACCAGGTCGTCCACCGACAAGCGCGTCTCGGCCACCAGTCGGCGCAAGGCCGGGGTGCGGCGCAGCCGGCGCATCCGCCGGGCCGGGAAGCTCACCGGGGACCGAACGCCCGTGAGTGGGAGGAGGTCTCGAGCGCAGAGACGCCACCTTTTCGAAAAATGTCCGGTTCCAGCACCTCGACCACGTGGCCAGGTCTCAATCCGGATCGAGCATGTGGTCCACGTCCACCCTTACCCCGGGAAGGCCGGGGACGTCCAGGATCTCGCCCCGCTCGGCGCGGCGGAGGTCGCTATACCCATCAGGGGCCGGCCCGCTCCTGACCAGGACGGCGCCGGCAGCCAGGTTGACGATCCAGACGGTCGGGATGCCAGCGGCCGCGTAGCGGGGGGCCTTGCGGTCGCGGTCCCAGGAGAGGGAGGTGTCGGAGACCTCGACCAGGAGCACGGTGTCCTTGGCGCCAGGGGTTGCACTGGAGTAGAAGTCCCGCCGGGGGAGGAGCAGCACCACGTCGGGCTGAGGCTCGGAGTAGTCGTCCAGCCTGACCGGGTTCTGGACCGAGACGATGGCCTGGTCGCCCACCGCGTTCACCAGCAGACGGGTCAGGCGGTTGACGCAGGCCAGGTGACGGTTACCGATGGCCGACATCTGGATGACCTCTCCGTCGAGCAGCTCGACCCGGGGGTTCTCCCTGAACAGGCCGGCCTCGCCCATCTGGTGCCACTCCTCTACGCTGAAGGAATAGCGGGCCGGTGAGACGGTCATCGCCTGCAGCCTAGGCCGGCGGACCCTCAGCTGGCGCCAGAGGAGAAGGTCCATTGGGCTCTCGACGACGCCTCTTGGCCCTGAGCACGAGCAGGCCCTCGCCCACCGCTATTACCGACGCGGCCAGTAGCCCAGCGGTGGCTCCGGCCGCCTCTGGGCCCGGTGGTAGAGCAGCCCTGATGACAAGGAGGGGCACGGTGAAACCGATGGCGGCCACTGATCCCAGCCCCAGCAGGGATCGCCGTTCCAGGCGGGTGGAAGGCGAGCTGCTGCCCATTCGCCGAACGAGCCATGTGGTGACGGTGATGCCCAGGGGCTTGCCGACGATGCGCGCCACCACCACCGCCACAAAGATTCGCAGGGCCGTGGGGGTGCCCAGGCCGGAGCCGAAAAGACTCAGCCCGACGTTGGCCACCGCGAAGACCGGAAGGATCACCACGTTGACCCACGGCTCCAAGCGCAGCTCCCACCGTCTGACGCCGGGGGCTGTCACCCCCGCTTGGCTTTCTCGACGAGAGCGGCGCTTGGGCGCCAGAGCGCCGATGGCGGCACCGATCACCGACGCCTCCACGCCAGCCTGCAGCATCGCCCACCAGGCAGCCATGCCAAGGGCGAGGATGGCCCAGCCGGGCGGCTGCCATCTCAGTCGAGCCGCGGTCATGAGGGCCAGGGCCACAATGCCGCCCAACAGCCATCCAAGGCTGATGCGCTGGCTGTAGAAGATGACGAGCACGATGATGGACAAGATGTCGTCGGCCACGGCCAGGGTCATGAGGAAGGTCCTGGCCCGGGCGGACACCCCCCGCCCCAGCAGGGCCAGGGCTCCCAGGGCAAAGGCCACGTCGGTGGCCATCGGGATGCCCCATCCGTGGCTACCCTGCTGGCCCGCCACCCAGGCCGTGTAAATGAGCGCCGGGATCGCCATGCCGCCCACCGCGGCCAGCACTGGCACCGCCGCCCTGCGCCAGGAACGCAGCTGGCCGGCCACCACCTCCCTTCGGATCTCCAGGCCCACTCCGGCAAAGAAGGCAAGCATCAGTCCCTCGTTCACCCAGTCCCGCACCGACAGGTTCAGTCCCAGGGGACGAGACCACGGGGCTACCGCGTCCCACAAGCGCAGGTATGAGTGGGTGCCCGGCCAGTTGGCCCAAGCCAGGGCGACCACTGAGGCGAGGGTGAGGGCGATCCCGCCGGCCCGGTCCCCCCTGACGGCCTCGACTACCCGCGTTGTGTGACGCTTGGTGGGAGACTGAGGGTCCGCCAAAGAGGGCTCCGATTCGCGAGGTGGCTACTCGCCGACCAGACTTCCCGGCACGCCAGAGGGAATATTAGCCGCCTTTCGGTGAACCGTTGCGGTTGCGACTGGAAACCGCCGATCCCTTCATCGCCACGGTGGTGACCAAGGGTGAGGCTTTGGTGGGAGTGGCTCCAAAGGGCCGGCCGTCCGAGCAACCGGGCGATACAAGGCACCAACCCGGTAGTTCGACAGCCTTTACAGTGCGACGGTGGCCAAGTTGATTGGCGCCGCAGTGGGAGCGGCGCGGAGTGCGCTGAGGGTGGACCGGTCCAAGCTGTCGGCAGGAGCCGCTGTACGTGCCAGCGTCGGGATTGCCATTCCCCTGGCAGCCGGAGCGGCCACCGGGCAGCTATTGATTGGCGTGACCATCGCCATCGGAGCGCTGGCCGGCGGCATTGCCTCCCTGCAGGGCACCTATCGCAGTCGGGCCCGCTTGGTGGTGGTGGCCAGCGCCGGTATGGGGCTGTCGGCCTTTGTAGGGACCACGCTGGGGCACATTGTCGGGTTGGACATCGTGGTGATCGCTGTCTGGGGCTTCGCCGCCGGCTTGCTGGTCATCTTCGGACAGGCCCCCACCGTCGTCGGACTTCAGGCGGTCGTCGGCGTGGTCGTCTTCAGCCAATTCACCTTCAGCATCAGCGGTGCCGCCCGCCAGGGTGCTCTGGTGGTGGCGGGCGGCATCGTGCAGGCCATCCTGGTCACCGCGGTATGGCCGTTGCGGCGATTCCCAGCCGAGCGAGCAGCCCTGGGCAACGCCTACCGCCGGTTGTCCGATTACGCGCGCTTGCTGACCACTACCCCGACGTCACTGATGCCTCCTGGGTCGATGGACGACCTCGGGACTGCCCTGCGGGATCCACAGCCTTTCGGTGGCCGAGTCGAGATGGCTGCCTACCAGGCTCTGCTGGACCAGGTCGAGCGAGTGCGTCTGGACCTGGCTGGCCTGGCTCGCGGCCGCCAGCGCCTGTCGGCCACAGATTCCCACGGTGCCGTGCAGGAGATGGATGCTGTCGCCCAGATATCAGCCGGGGTGCTGGGCGAGGTGGCCGACGCGGTCCGCACCGCCCGAGCCGCGCGTCCCGCCCTCGAGGAGTGGGGCGCCCTCGACGCCGCCATTGACCGCCTCCGGACCGCCGCTGGTTGCGGCGGTAACCCCGCCGGTGGTGGGCCGCACGGTGGCGGGCCCGGCGGTAGATGGCAACAGGGCGTGCTGCGCCAGGCCCGGGACACTTGTGAAGCCCTGGCCGGCCAGCTTCGGGCCGTCGTCCGTCTGGTTGGCGTCCCAGCTGGTGAGGAGCCTGACTTCCGCCAACAGCTGGCTACTGACAATCGAGCCATTACGAGCAGTCGGACCCGGCGCTGGCACTCCACACGGTCCCTGCCGCTCCGGGAGGCCATCCGGACCGTCCAGGCCAATCTCACCCTCGGATCCGAGGGTTGCCGCCATGCCATCAGGCTGGCGGTTGCGCTGGCCATCGCCAAGTCGATCTCACACCTCTTTCCCCTCGGGCATGGCTACTGGCTGCCCCTGACTGTGGTGATCGTCCTCAAGCCGGACTTCGCGGCCACGTTCTCTCGGGGGGTTGCCCGTTGTGCGGGCACTCTGGTGGGGGCCGGCTTGGTAACGGTGATCGTGGCTACCCTGAGACCACCCCCCTTTGGGCTGGTGCTGCTGGCGGTCGCCCTCTACATGGCCGCCGTCACCTTTCTCCTGGCCAACTACGCCATCTTCAGCGTCTGCGTGGCCGCACTGGTCGTGACCTTGCTGGGCTTCACCGGCCAGCCCGAGCTTCCCCTGGCCGCCGACCGGAGCTTCTACACAGTCATCGGCGGCGCTTTGGCCCTCTTGGCCTACGCGGCCTGGCCGACCTGGACGCGGACCGTGGTCCCCGATCGGCTGGCCGCTCTGGTGGAAGCCGACGGCCACTACGCCAACGCGGTCCTGGTTGCCTGGGCCAACCCGGCGGAGGCCGACCCAGTCGCTCTGCACCGGAGCAGGCTGGACGCCCGTCTGGCCAGATCCAACGCGGAGGCCTCGGTCGACCGCTGGCTGGCCGAGCCCGCCAGGCACGATCTCGACCCCGAGGTGGCCCGTGGCGTCCTGGCCGCAGTCCGTCCCTACGTGCAGGCGGCCCTCACTCTCCACGTCCACCTGCCCCCAGCCGGTCCGGTCAGACCAGCGGTCGCCGTGCTGGCCAACCAGGTAGACAAGGCCATGGGCACAGTGGCCGCAGCGTTACGCTCCGGCTCCCCCGATCAACCCCTTCCCCAGCTGCGGGCTGCACAGCTCGACCTGGTCACCCAGCTCGGGGTCGACCCGATCGCCACCCTGGATCAGGGCTCCCCCGACAATGACACCGTGGTGCTGGTCAGCGAGACCGACCTGATGGTCAACGCGATCGACACTCTGGGTCATCTGGTCCGGTTGGACCCCAAGCCAGAGGCCGTGCCACCGGGCAGCCTGCGCTCAGGCCCGTGAAGGCTCCAAGCCGCTCACGCTCCAAGTCCCTCAGGTCCCAAAGTCCCTCAGGTCCCAAAGCCCCGACCGGGCTCACTGGCAGCGCCGCTCGGCGTGGGGCCCCAATCGGCGAAGGCTCCCACCAGGGCGGCCACCAAGCCGTCAATGGTGTGGTCCTCGGCCACTACGTCCACCCGGACGCCGGCGTCTCGGGCGGTGGCCGCGGTCACTGGGCCGATACAGGCCACCACCGCGGGCATGGCTTGGATGCCAGCCACCTCCAGGAACCCGGTCACTGTCGATGCAGAAGTAAAGGCCACCGCGTCGGCGTCGGCCACCAAAGCCAGGGCCGCGGCCGATGGGCGGGGCAGGCCAGTCCGGTAGGCCTCTACCACGTCGACCTCCCAGCCCAGGGCCCGCAACCCCTCAGGCAGCACCTCCCGGGCCACCGCCGCCCTGGGCAGCAACACCCGCCGGCCGGAGCCATCTGGTGCCGGAAATTCGTCCAGGAGCGCCTCGGCCACGAAGCGCTCAGGCGCCAGGTCGGCCACCAGACACCGCTCGGCCAGAGCGGCCGACGTCCCTGGGCCAATGGCCGCCAACTGGGCCGCCCCGAGATCCCGACCGTCTCGCAGCAGGGCGACAAAGCGGACCACCGCGTTGGCTGACGTGAAAACCACCCAGTCATACGTGTCAGCCCGCGCCGCCGCCGCTCGCAGGGCTTGGCCGCCATCCCCCGGCTCGCCGATCTCGATCACGGCCAGCTCCACCGCCTCGGCCCCCCGTGCTCGCAGGCGATCGACGAGGGCCGGCGCCTGGTTCCTCGAACGGGTGACCACCACCTTGCGACCCAGTAGGGGACGGCGCTCGAACCAGGACAGATCGAGGCTCGCCACCGCCCCGATGACGATGGTGGCCGGCGGCTCCAGTGCGGTCGCGCCCACATCGGCCAGGTTGGTCCGCACGCTGTGCTGAGCCGGCCGAGTGCCCCATCGCACGGCCAGGACCGGTGTCTGGCCCGACATTCCACCCGCCATGAGCCGCCTGGCTATGTCGGTCCGGTGGGCCACTCCCATCAGCACCACGACCGTGCCTCCCACCTTGGCCAGCGCCTCCCAGTCGACCTCGTGGTCCACCGCGTGGCGGCTGTGGCCGGTGACCACGGTGAACGAGGCAGACAGCCCTCGGTGAGTGAGAGGCACGCCGGCGTAGGCCGGCGCCGCTATCGCCGCCGTAACTCCCGGCACCACCTCGAAGTCGACCTCTGCGGCCAAAAGGGCCTGGGCCTCCTCGCCACCGCGCCCGAACACGAAGGGATCACCGCCCTTGAGTCTGACCACCGTCTGGCCCACTCGAGCCCGGGCCACCAGCAAGGCATTGATGTCATCCTGAGCGACGGGAGCGCCCGGGCTCTTACCCACGTCCACCCGCTCGGCCCGGGCCGGAGCCAGCCTGAGCAGACAGGGATCGGCAAGGCGGTCGTGGACCACCACGTCAGCCCGGGACAGCACCGCAGCCCCCCTGACGGTCAACAGCCCTGGATCGCCCGGTCCGCCTCCGACCAGGTAAACAGTCACAGGTAAACAGTCACAGGTAAACAGTCACTCGGAGTCGGCACTCACGCTGGCCCGACTCCCTCCATCAGCGCCCTGCCTCCGCATTCGTCCAGGAGCTGGCGGGCCAAGTCGGATCCCAGTGCCATTGGGTCGTCACCCACCAGGGACCGCCGGAGTAGCACCAGCCCGTCCAGGCTGGCCACCAAGCCATCCAGGCGCAGGGTACCATCCGCGCCCTCCGGCCGGCCCCACGCACCTACCGGCAAGTCGCATCCGCCGCCCAGGCAAGCCAGGAACGCCCGCTCGGCGTCCACCGCTCGGCGTGACGGCCGGTCCTCGATGCGCCGAACCACCTCCAGCACCGCCTCGTCGTCGGCCCGGCACTCGACGGCCAGGGCGCCCTGGCCGACCTGGGGCAGCATCACCGAGGGATCCAGCACCTCCGCCGCCTCACTGGCCCGGCCCAGGCGCTGCAGGGCGGCATGGGCCACCACCACCACCCCCCCCGCTGGGATTCGCTCCAACCGGGTCGGGATCGCACCCCGCAGCCCGGTGAAGGTCAGGTCAGGTCGGGCCCACGCCAGCTGGGCCCGACGGCGTACCGACCCGGTGGCCACCACCGAGCCTGGGACCAGGGCGTCAAGCGTGGCCCCGACCAGGGCGTCGCGTGGGTCGCCCCGCTCGGGCACAGCCGCCAGGACCAACCCCGGCCAGGTGGCAGAGGGCAGGTCCTTGGCCGAGTGCACAGCCACATCGGCCCAGCCCTCCATCACGGCGACCGAGACCTCCTTGACGAAGACGCCAGTGCCACCCATCTGCCAAACCGGCACCTCGTCCAGGCGGTCGCCGGTCGTGGAGACCACCCTCACCTCGGCCGGCACGCCCAGCGCCGCCACCACCTGGTCCGCCTGCCACCGAGCCAGCTGGCTGCCCCTGGTGGCCACCCGAAGCATCAAGTCAAAGGTCGAACAAGACCCGGAGGGCCTCGCCCAGGGCCTCACCCTGTGGGGAAGTCGCCGCCCCTTTCAAGCGGACGGTCGGCTCGTGCAGCAGCTTGGCCACCAGGCCCCGGGTGAGGGCCTCCACCGCGTCGCGTTGGCGCTGGTCCAGGCCGTCCAGGCGGCTGCGGTGGCGCGCCAGCTCAGCCTGGCGGAGGGCCTCGGCCCGCTCCCGCAAGGCCACGACCACCGGCGCCACCCCCCTGGCAGCCCTGACTCCGAGATAGCGTTCGACCTCCTCGGCGATGATCTCTTTAACCAGGATCGCCTCTCGTCGGCGCTCCTGCATGCCGGCTTCGGCAAAAGCAGCCAGGTCGTCCATGTCCAACAGGGTCAACCCGTCGAGCTGGCCGGCCGCCGGATCCACGTTGCGTGGGACGGCCACGTCGACCACCAGCAACGGGCGGTCCCCCCTGGCCGCCATGACTGCCTCCAGATCGCCCACTTCCAAGATGACCGACGGGGCGCCAGTGGAGGTGAGCACCACGTCCACCGTCTCCATGGTCGGACGCAGGTCGGCCAGGCTCACCGGGCGACCGCCGATTCGAGCAGCCAGCTCGACTGCCTTGGACCAGGTTCGATTGGCCACCAGCACCGTGGCGGCCTGGGCAGTGCCGGTGCTGGCGCCATCCGTGCTGGCGTCATCGGTCCTGGACGCTCGGGCCGCCAGCGCAGCGCACATGCCCTCACCCAGGTCACCAACGCCCACCACCAACGTGGTACGTCCAGCCAGTGAGCCACCGAGGGACCGCTCGGCCAGGGCCACCGCCGCCTGGGACAACGAGGTGATGCCCCTGGCGATGGCGGTCTCCGATCGGGCCCGCTTGCCCACCTCGACGGCATGGCGGAACAGACCAGACAAGGTGGGCCCGGCCGTCCCCTCCTCCCACGCCCGCTGCCAGGCGTGGCGGACCTGACTGAGGACCTCACCCTCGCCCAGCACGGCTGAGTCAAGACCGGAGGCCACCTCGAACAGGTGGCTGGCCGCCGTCTCCTCGAAGTAGTCGTAGAGGTGCTCACTCACCTCCTCCAACCTCGCCCCAGCCAACTCGGCCAGGAAGTCGCGCAGGTCGCCGATTCCGGCGTGGAAGCGCTCGACCACTGCGTAGATCTCGGTGCGCATGCAGGTCGACACCAGGACCACCTCCGAGAGGTGCGTCCGCCCGCTCAGGCCAGCCAGGGCCTTGGACAGGTCGGCGTCGGCGACCCGTACCCGTTCCAGCAGACCCAGTGGGACCGTACGTTGATTGAGGCCTACGACAACTACAGACACGCTCTGAGCAACTCCCTTGCCTGCTCAACATACCCACCTCGGATGAGATCGAGCATGTCCGAGGAAAGCGCCCGTTTCCAGTCGGGCCCCTCGGTCGGACGCCCGGCCGCCTGAAGGGCCTCTCGCTCGGCCGAGAGCAGCCCTACCAACACCTCGTACTCCGGTCCGAGCTCATCAGCCAGTCGGCGGCGCAGCCACGCGGCCAGGGCCGGGCTGTGGCCCCCCGTCGAAACCGCCACCGTAATTGGCCCGCGGCGCACGACCGAGGGTAGTAAGAAGCTGCACGAAATTGGATCATCTGCGCAATTGATCCATGCGCCCACTTCCTCGCCTTCGTCATAGATGGCCCGGTTGAGCGCATGGTCGTCGGTCGCGGCCACGACCAGCCGGTGGCCAGCCAGGTCCTCGGGCCGCCATGGCCGCTCCTCCCAGGTGAGCCCCTCCAGGTGCCTGACCTCGCAGCTCACCCGGGTGGCCACCACATGCACCAGGCCCCCGGCCGTCAGCAGGCCCTGAGCCTTGCGGGCCGCCACCGCGCCACCGCCGACCACCAAGCAGCGGCGCCCGACCAGTACCAGGCTCACCGGGTAGAGCGGCCCGTCAACCGGCATTGCCCACCGCGCCGGTCAGGATCACCTTGTCGATTAGCACCAACCAGCTCCTCAGAAGGACGACGCCAGGTGACCCTCGGCGTCAGCCGCCAGCCGGCGGTAGAAACTGAGGATCTGCAACTCCACCGACAGGTCGACCTGGCGCAGCGCAACGCAATCCGGCACGTTCAGTACCACGGGGGCGAAATTGAGCACCGAGGTAACACCGGCGCCAACCAGGCGATCAGCCACCTCCTGAGCTGCGATGGCCGGCGTGGCTATCATCCCAATGGCCAGACCCTCGGTCTTCACCAGGTCGTCCAGATCGTCGAGGTGGCGGACCGCCAGGCCACCGACCAGCTGGCCGACCACGTCCGGGCGCAGGTCGACCAGCGCCGCCACCCGGGACCCGCGGGAGGCGAAACCCGCGTAGTTGGCCAGTGCTCGACCCAGGTTGCCGATTCCCACGATCACCACCGGGCAGTCCTGGTCCAGGCCCAGCGCCCGGCCCACCTGGTCCAGTAGGAATTCCACGTCGTACCCAGCCCCCCGAGTGCCATACGAGCCCAGGTGGGACAGATCCTTGCGGACCATGGCAGCATTCACCCCGGCCCGCTCCGCCAGCTGTTCGGACGACACAGTGAGCTGGCGAGCGCGAGTCAGATCGGCCAGGGCCCGCAGGTACACGGGCAGGCGACCCACGGTCGCCGCCGGGACGTGCCGCTCTCGGCTGGGAGCCACTGGAGCATCGTAAGCCCCACGCTGCCTCGACCACCAAGTGGACCGGACGTCCGCTGGTCCTAACCTGCTTCGGTGTAGCGGTCCGCCAGATACTTGTCGACGTCGTCCTCCCGCAGCCGGTAGGACTTGCCCACCCGTACGGCTGGCAGCTGACCGGCGTTGATCAGCCGGTAAACGGTCATGTTGGACACCCGCAACACATCAGCCACCTCACCAACCGTGAGGAAACGAGCCCGAGCATGCTGTGCTTGTATCAGTGCGATCACCCCTCTCCGCCTGAGGTGACTGTAGGCCACCGGGGCTGCTGAGGGAAGTGGGACTGCATTCCAGGGGCAAGGGCGCCTCTCGCGGCAGGCAAGGGCGCCTCTCGCGGCAGGCAGAGCGCTTCACTCTCCCAGTTGGCGTGACCGCTCGGTGGCCGCCGCCACCGCCTCGATGAAGGCGGACCGGGTGGCCCTGGACTCCAGCACCCGCAAGCCAGCCGCGGTGGTTCCCCCCGCCGAGGTCACCGCCGCTCTGAGCGCCTCCGGCTCCTGGTCTGACTCCGCCAACAGGCGAGCCGAGCCCAGGAGAGTCTGGCGCACCAGCGACCTGCTCACCTCCCTCGGCAGGCCGACCAGGACTCCCGCCTCGACCAGAGCCTCGGCCACCAGGCAGACATAGGCCGGTCCCGACCCCGACAGCCCGGTCACCGCATCCAAGAGGTGCTCGGGAACCCGAGCTACGGTGCCAACCGCGCCTAGGACGGCCTCGGCCCAGGCTAGTGTGCCCTGATCGGCCCGGCTGCCCCCGGCAATGGCGGCCGCCCCCGCGCCAATGAGCGCAGGCGTATTGGGCATGGCCCGAACCACGGCGACGCCCTGGCCCAACCAGCCCTCCAGTTGGGCCAGGGTTACCCCGGCCACGATGGACAGCGCCCGGTCGAAGCCGGTGGCGGCCGCGGCCCGGGCGCTGCGCTCGGCGTCGGTGGGCTTGACCGCCAACACCAGGCCGTCTCCAGCCATCACGGCGTCGCTCACCACGAGCCCGGGATGTCGCTCTCGCAGGGCCACGCGCTGCTCAGGACGCTCCTCGACCACCACCAGTGCCCCAGCCTGAGCCCAGTCCGACGCCATCAGCCCGACGACCAGGGCCTCACCCATCCGACCCCCGCCCAGCACCACCAGCCGCGGCCTCACCCGGGGCCCTCACCGGTACAGACGGCCTGGGAGCCGGCCCGAAGAACCTCCCGCCTCCACCCGTACTTCCCCGAACGAATGGGCCGGTTCGCCCCTCGGGCCGGTTGGGGGACCGTAGCGCCACCCATCCCGGTCAGCAAGTTGGCCGAACGGTGGTCAGCACTCGACCAGCTGGCGGACGGTCAGGTCGGCGTAGAGACGCCTCAGGCGCCCGGCGGCCACCGACCAGGTGTAATGGCGGGCCCGGGCCGCCGCGTTGAGGGCCATGTCCATCGCCAGGGCGGGATCGTCCAGCACCTTGATGACGCTGGCCGCGAAGCACTCAGGGTCCCGGCGCTCCACCAGGAACCCGGTACGAGCGTGGTCGATGAGCGTGCGAAGGCCGCCGACGGCCGAAGCCACGACCGGCGTCCCACAGGCGGCCGCCTCCAGTGCCACCAACCCGAACGACTCCGAGCGGCTGGGCACCAGGCAGACATCCGCCGCTCGGTAGAAGCTGGACAGCAGCTCGTGGGGCTGCGGAGAGAAGAGGTGGACCCGTCCGGACAGGCCCAGGTCCTCCACCAGCGCGCCGATACGGGCCAGCTCAGCGTCGCCTCGAGCCCCACTTGGTCCTCCCACCACTACCAGCTCGGCATCGGCGAAGCCATCCAGGGCGGCCAGGGCGGCCACCGCCACCGTCGCTCCCTTGAGCGGTTGGATACGGCCCACGAACAACAGCAGCGGCCGGTCGAGGGGCAGCCCCAGGGCCTTGCGAGCCTGGGGCCGGTAGCCGGGAGAGAAGAAGGCCTGATCGACACCGGGGGGAACGATATGGATCCGCGACGGGTCGGCATCGTACAGCTCAGCAATCTGGGCGGCCTCAACCGAGCAGGAGGCGAGGACGGCGTCCGAGCATCCGATCACCTGAGCCTCGGCCGCCGACCGCCGGGCCGGTTCGGCTGCTCCAATCTCGTCCGGGCTCGCCTCTGCTTTTACCCTGGCCAGAGTGTGGAAGGTGGATACCAGGGGCAGGTCCAGCTCGTGTTTGATGAGGTGGCCGGCCAACCCGGACAGCCAGTAGTTAGCATGAATGGCGTCCACCCCACCAGCCGACCTGCCGTCAGGTCTGCTGGTCAGATGGCGCAGGACGCCGTCGGTGAACGCCTCCACCAAGCTGGCCAGGGCCTCCTTGCGGACCACCTCTTGTGGGCCGGCCACCACATGGTGCACCCGCAGCCCCGGCTCCACCTCGACCGTGGGGGCCAACGTCTGCGACCAGGCTCGGGTGTACACGTCACATTCGACACCGGCTCGGGCCAGGGCGCTCGACAACTCCCGCACATAGACGCTCATGCCCCCACCGTCGCCCACCCCAGGTTGGGCCAGCGGAGAGCTGTGCATTGACAAGACGGCCAGGCGGCGCATTGACCGTCACCCTATCCGGTCGCCATTTTGATGCCGGAAGGAGGAGTAGACCCTTGTCAGGACCTCCTTTTGCTCCTGGGTGAGGTGGGGGTCACGTAGAATCTCGCCGACCAGATCGGGCTGGTCCTCCCGCTCCTCCAAGATACCGGCTCGGACGTAGAGGGTCTCGGCCGAGATTCGCAGGGCGCGAGCGATCTGCTGGAGGATCTCGGCCGAGGGGTGGCGCAAGCCTCGCTCGATCTGACTCAGGTAGGGGTTGGAGATCCCAGCCAGCTCGGAGAGGCGCCGTAGCGACAAGCGGGCGCCGTTGCGCTGTTCACGAATGAACTCGCCCAGAGGCGAGAGCATGTCACCCACCACCAGAGTGGCTGACCGTCACGCTTAGCGCTGCATACCCAGCACCAGGGAGGGCGCGGTCATGGGAACCTTGGTGGGCAGGGGGCGTACGGCGGTGCCCACGGCCAGGAACTCGACGGCGTGCTCTCCCCAGACGTGGGTGTTCTCGACCAGGTTGACCCCGACTATTCCTTCGGCCTGGGCTCGCTCGGCCTCGGCTTGCATCCGGGCCATGGCCAGCTCCCGCGCGTCATACACAGCCTGGGTGAAGTTGGGCAGCTCCACGTTGCGGCCGGCCTGGCGCATGGCCTGCATGGCCCCTTGGTGAGCCACGTGATAGACGCACGTCCCCAGCACGAAGGCCAACGGGAGATATCCGGCGCGGGACAACGTGAAGAAGTCCTGTCCGGTCAGGTCCGAGGTGAACGGCTTCCCGGCGGGGGTCCGGTAGGCGCCCGGATGGGCAATCGAACGAACGGCCGTCCCCACCGCCATGAACTCGGCCATGTCGGCCGCACCGGTGTAGAAGCGCATGTTGAGGCGCACACCCACCACCCCGTCGGCGCCCAGAGTCTCGGCTTCTGCCTCCATCCGGGCCATGGCCAGCTCCCGGGCTTCATACATGGCCGTGGTGAGCACCGTGAGCTCCTGGCTCTGGTTCCACCGAGCTACCTGGATGCCGATGTGGTAGACGGAACTGCCCACCACCAAGCCGAGAGGAGCGAAGCCGCACTCCTTGATGAGAACGAACTCGTTGACCGACAAGTCACTGGTGAACAGCGAGGGTGAGCCGTCAGTGCGATTGGACTCGGCCAGGCGGGCCAGGGCGGTCGGCGGCAGTGCCGAGGTGGCTTCAGCGGTCATGGCGATCCCTCCGGATGAGTCGCAGCAGTTTGCTGGCTCCCCAGTATGGTCGGTGGGCCCTGCGGCTGCCGGCCGAGGTGGTGCCAGGGTCCTCAGGTCAGCAGCTGGGACAGGGCATCTCTGGCGCTGGCGCTCCGGTTGGCCGTCTCGGCCAGGTGCGCACGCAGGGTGTCGATCCATTCAGCCAGCTCGACCTGGTCGTTGCGCAGACTGATCCCGCGTACGACGTGCCCGATGGAAGCTTCGAGCCCGTGGCTGGACCGGGCCAGGGTGTACACCCGGTCGTCAAGGCTCACCTCGATCCGGCGGATGTCGGACGTGGAACGCAGCAGATGCTTGCCGGTCACACAACGAACATGGCCGGGCAGGGCAGCCTCCAGCTTGCGCCCCAGGACGGTCACGAACGTCCCAACCTCTCCGGCGTCGGCCCTCACCATGGCCGCCAGCATGTCGAAGGTCAGATCATCCGAGGGCTCGTCGGGTGACGGAACAGGGACGGGAGGCTCCATGTCCTATCTCCTAGCACTCCGGGCAACTGCGCTGGTGGCGGCGGGCGCCGAACTCTCGAAATCGCCCATCCCCGATACCGTTGGAGGGTGAGCGGGGACGGTACGGGCAGCCACATTCCAGGGCCTGGGCAGGTCCTGGCCGGCCGGTACCGCCTCCAGGAGATCATCGCCCGAGGGGGCATGGCCGAAGTGTGGGACGCGGTCGACGTCCTCCTGGCTCGGCCGGTTGCCGTGAAGATGCCCCTCGCCCGGTTGGAAGGCCAGGAGGTGTTCCGCCAGCGCTTCCAGCGAGAGGCGATCGCAGCCGCCAGCCTCACCCATCCCAACGTCGTGGCCATCTACGACACCGGCGTCGACGCCAGCCACAGCTTCATCGTCATGGAGCGGGTACAAGGTCGAAGCCTCCTCGAGGTGTTGGCCGAAGTCGGTGCCCTGTCGACGGCACGGACGGTGGCCTTGGCCGCTCAGGTCGCCACTGCCTTGGACTTTGCCCATCGGGCCGGCGTCATCCACCGTGACGTCAAGCCGGCCAACATCTTGCTGACCGAGGACGACTCGGTGAAGGTGACCGACTTCGGCATCGCCAAGGCGGCCCGGGACCAGGACCTGACCCTGAGCGGTGTCACCCTCGGGACCGCCCGTTACCTGGCCCCCGAGCAAGTGGAGGGCAAGCCGGTGGACCGCCGCTGCGATATCTACTCGCTCGGCGTAGTCATCTTCGAGATGCTGTGCGGCCGCACCCCCTTCGAGGCCGACACCGACCTGGCCCTGGCGGTCAAGCACGTGTGGGCCGAGCCGCCTGCCCCCACCACCATCGCCCCGGGGGTTCCCCTCTGGCTGGAAGCCGTGGTACTTCGGACCCTGGCCAAGTCCCCCGACGACCGCTATCCCACGGCTGCCGACCTGGCTCAGGACCTCAGGAGCGCCGGGCCGGCCCTGCCCGGGCTCAGCACCGCCGAACGGCCGGCCGAGACCGGGTACCACCGCCTGAGCCAGCCGGCCAGCGGCACTGCCACGGTCAGCCTGCGCCGCCAAGGCTGGGCCCCGAGGGACCGGGGCCAGACCCGGCGCCACCGGGCCGCCAACCGACCCAAGACCCGACGCCTGGTGCCGGCGGTGGCGGCGGTGGTCCTGACGGCAGCCATCGTCACGGCCATGGTCCTGGTCCTCCACGCCCGGCCCGGCACCACGCCGGGCCCTCGGCCCGCTGCGGCCGCTCCAGCAGCGTCTGGTATTCGTGTCGTCGGGGCCACCGCCTTCGACCCAATGGGGAACGGCATGGAGGACGACGCTGACTTGGCCAAGCTCTATGACGGCAATCCCGCCACCTCGTGGCACACCGACCAGTACGCCACCCAGGACTTCGGCCGTCTCAAGCAGGGGGTGGGCTTTGTTCTGGATCTGGCCAACAGCCAGCGCCTGGGTCACCTCACCCTGGTGACCTCGACCCCGGGTTGGGATGTCAAGGCCTATGTGTCAGGCGCCCGGCACACCGACCTGGCCACTTGGGGATCTCCGGCGGCCGCCACCACCGATGTCGCTGACCGCGTCTCCCTCGACCTACGAGGTCGCTCGGGAGCCGCAGTGCTGGTCTGGATCACCCGCCTCGGGCCGGGCCGCCAGGTGATTGTCAGCGAAGCTCGCCTTACCGGCTGATCGGCCCGGAGAGACGTCTGGTGGACACGGTGACCAGCGCCTGGAGAGGGGTTCGGACCAGACACCTGGTCCCCGCCGCCACCAACGGGCGCAAGAGAAGCACCAACAGGGCGTCGATGGCCGCCCCGATGAGCAGGCCGGCACCCACATCGCCGGGGTAATGGACGCCGGCGTACACCCGGGAGAAGGCCAGGAGTAATGCCGCGACCATTGCCGCCAGCCCCAGACGGCGGCTGACCAGGAAGACGCCGGCTACCAAGGCACCCCCGATCATGGCGTGGTCACTGGGGAAGGAGGCATCGTTGGCACAGCTGAGCAGCACCAGGGCGTGATGGAAGGTGTGGCACGGTCGGGTCCGGTCCACCACCGAGCCAATGCCCTGGTTGGCAGCCAGAGCAACCACCGCACCGGCACCACCCAGCCAGGCGGTGGCCACCCGCCGGGGGGCGTCCGGTCCCCGGCGGGCCGAGAACCACCAGGCTCCCACCAAGGCGGCGGCCAGCACGACCAAGCCGCCCCACAGGGCGTAGGCAGCCAGGAAAGAGTGCAGCCACGAGGTGTCCCTCGAGAAGTGGTTGATGTCGAGATACCAGCTGGTGTCGGTGCTCATGGCGGCAGTCAACCTAGGTCCCACAGCCCGCGGGGCGACAACCGGCGCCCACCGCGGCACTCAGCCGGGGCTCAGGAAGGGCTCGGGCCCGGTCCTCCGACATTGATGGGGCCGGCCGAAGCACGGGTCCCGGGTCGTCGGCTCGGTCCAGGCAGCATCGCCCGAGGTCGAATGGCTCGCCCGCTCGGGCCGCCCACCAGGCGCTCACATGGGGGCCGTGGCTGGGGTCTATGACCCGACCCACCGGGACGATGGCAACCACCTGGGCCCCACCCCGATGCAGGGCGGCGGCGGCACTCTGGGCCCGGGCCCCCGAGGTGAAGGTGTCGTCCACCACCAGGATCCGGTCACCGTCGACCGGCCGGGCGATCGAGAAGCCGTTCACGCTGGCGGTGGTGTGTCCCAGCCGGCCAGGCCCGCGGACCAGGGTGGGCCGGTGGTGGACAGGCAACCACGCCACCTGGGCCAGGGCCGACTCGAGGGGATGGGTACCGGTCCGCCCGGTTGACGAAGGCACGGTGGTCAGGTAGTCCCAGCCGGTGCCCGCCGCCGATCGCAGGCAGTCGCCGTGGTCCACCAGGAAGCGGCCGAGGAGGGTGGCCGCCGAGGCGGCGGCCCGGCGTCGGCTGTCCGGTCGAGCCGCGTCTTTGTACCGGCGGAGACAGTCGTGAAGCGGGCTGTGGACCAGGTACAAGCTCACCGGTACTACCAGCGGGCAAACCCATCCGAGCTGGCCGGCCACCCGGGCACAGGACCAACAGGTGACAAAGCCCGGATGGGGACAGCCGTGGCACACAGCGCACACGCCCGAGCCACTCGGGGGCACCGGGCAGCAAAGGCGAGCCAGGACGTCGGCCAGCCGAGCGGAAGCGAACCCGGTATCGCTGAGCGGGCCGCCGGCCACCGACCCTCCTCACAGCAGCCGCAGCTGCTCAGGCACACCCGACATTCGGGGGGACGGCTGTCCCTTGGCCTTCGCTCTGGGCGGGGACTGTCGATCCAAGAGGTCCACCAGGTCGTCTGGACCTTCGACCACCGCCACGCCGGTGCGTGCGGCCAGAGCCCTGGCCCACTCCTCAGCCCGGACCATCTCCTCCGGCAGGACCACCAGCCGGCCCTGGCCGAGGGCCAGGCGGGCCTGGAGGCGGGCTCCGCTGGTCGCTGATGCCTCCACCACCACGGTGGCCAGGGCCAACCCCGCCGATACCACGTTGCGCCTGGGAAAGGTCGTCCGCGAGGGCGCGGCGGTGGGCCAGAACTGGGACACGAGGCCACCTGAGCCAGCGACCCGGTCGGCCAGCGCCGCGTTCTCTGGGGGGTACGTCCGCTCGATACCTGTCCCGAGCACCGCCACCGTACGTCCCCCTGCGTCCAGGGCGCCCAGGTGGGCCTGAGTGTCGATCCCCCGGGCCAGACCGGACACCACGGTGAAGCCGGCCTCGGCCAGGGCCCGGGCCATGGACCCGGCTCGGGAGCTGGCCGCCGGCGACGGCAACCGGGTCCCCACCACCGCCACCGCTCGCCAGTCAGCCGGGACCAGCGTGCCCCGCAGGAACAGGAATGGCGGTCGGGCCGCCACCGTGCGCAGATTGGCCGGGTACTCGGGGTCGAGCACCGTGAGCAGGCGGGTACCCGCCAACCTGGCCCGCCGATGCTCTGGCATCGCCTGCCAACGCCGTACGGCGGACGCAGCCTCGCCGCCCTGGCGAACACCTCCGACCGACGCATCTGGCGACTGGCGCACGCCATGACGGTAACGCCGGCCTGTGACTCTCTCCTGGGAGGGCCCCAGCGACGTCCAGAGGGGGGCCAGGGCGGACACCGGTTCGTACTTGTGTGGATCAGGCTCCGACAGAGCCGGAAAAATGCGCGCCAGTGGCGGCCTGGCCAACGGCCCAGCGCCGTGCCGGGCCTTCTGGCCAACGGCCCGGGGCCGTGCCCGGCCTCTAGCCTCGACCCGTGGCCACCGCCGTAATCGTCGACGCCGTGCGCACTCCCCTGGGCAAGCGCAACGGCCAGCTGGCCGGGTGGCACCCGGCCGACCTGGCGGGCAAGGTGCTGGCTGACCTGGTGCGGCGCAACGACTTGGACCCGGTGCTGATCGAGGACGTGATCATGGGCTGCGTCATACAGGTGGGCGAGCAGACCCTCAACATCGGGCGCCACGCCGTCCTGGCCGCCGGCCTTCCCGAGTCAGTCTGCGCCACCACAGTCGATCGTCAGTGCGCATCCTCCCTCCAGGCGGTCAACTTCGCGGCTCAGGGGGTCATGGCCGGGGCTTATGAGGTGGTGGTTGCGGCAGGGGTCGAGTCGACCACCCGAGCTCCGATGGGGGCATCCATGGTACCGGGGCTGGGCGCTCCCTTTGGGCCGGACATGACCGCCCGCTACGCCCAGGCCGGTGGCCTGGTGCCCCAGGGGGTGGCGGCCGAGGCGATGGCCGACCGATGGCACCTGTCCCGCGGCGACCTGGATGCCTATGCCGTCACCAGCCACCAGCGGGCGGCCCTGGCCACCACCGAGGGCCGGTTGGCGGCGGAGACGGTGCCGATGAAGGTCCGGGACGCCCAGGGCAACGAGACCGGAGAGGTCATGACCCGAGACGAGGGGGTACGCCCCCTCACGACGCCAGAGAGCCTGGGTCGCCTGACGCCCTCGTTCCGCCTCGGCGGCTCGGTCACTGCCGGCAACTCGTTCCAGATGGCCGACGGAGCGGCCGCCGTGCTGGTCATGAGCCAAGAGCGAGCGGAGTCGCTGGGCCTGGTGCCCCGGGCTCGATTTCGCGCCTTTGCCATGGCCGGCGTGAGCCCGGTCACCATGCTCGGCGCCCCTGTACCAGCCACCACCCTGGTCCTGGACCGGGCCAACCTGACCTTGGAGGACATCGACCGGATCGAGATCCACGAATCGTTTGCCTCGGTAGTGCTGGCCTGGTCGCGATCGCTGCGTCCGGACATGGAGCGAGTCAACGTGAACGGAGGGGCCATTGCCCTGGGGCATCCCCTCGGCTGCTCCGGTACCAGGGTGGTGACCACCCTGGTCCACCAACTGAACAACAGCGGCGGCCGCTACGGCCTGGCCACGGTGGGTGAGGTGGGCGGGACGGCCAACGCCCTGGTCATCGAGCGACTTGGCTGAGAGATGCGGTGATTGTCCCCAGGCTGTGTACATACCTGGGGAGGATTACAGCATCGTAACTACACTGCTCCCCAGGAGGAAACGAATAACCAATTCAGCGGTACTTCATGGCGGCGATGCATCCGGCGAAGATCAGGCCGATCCCCCCCAGGAGGTACCAGTTGGAGGCCCCTCCTGGCAGCACATCCGTGTAGTTCACAACCACCAGCAGTGAGCCGGCGATTAGGAGGGCGAACATGAGCACTGGCACCCACCGAGGGCTCACCTTGACCGAGCGGGGAATGGGCGGGGTGTAACGAGCCGAGGCCGGAGCGGTGACCCGGCCACGGTGCTCCACGGCCCGATTGGCGGCCACCTTGCCCTTCGAAGGGCTCTTCGAAGGGCTCGGCGACGGCCGTCCTGACCTGACCCCCGGGCGCCCAGCGCGTGCAGCCATGGTGGAAGGATAGCCACCAGGTCGTGTGCATCCGAAGAAGGGTGCCAAGCTGGGGGATGCCTTGTCCGGACCGGCCCACCCGGGTGCTGGTGATCGACAACTACGACTCGTTCGTCTACAACCTGGTCCAGCAATTGGGCGAGCTGGGGGCCGAGCCCTTGGTGCACCGCAACGACGCCATTGAAGTGGCCGACGCCATCGCTCTGCGGCCCGACGCCGTGGTCATCTCCCCGGGCCCTGGCCGGCCCGAGGACGCCGGCATCAGCGTCGCCCTGATCCAGGAGCTGAGCGGCCGCATGCCGGTACTGGGGGTGTGCCTGGGACACCAGTGCATCGGGCAGGCCTTCGGGGGCCAGGTCGTCCCCGCCCCCGAGATCATGCACGGCAAGACCTCGCTGGTGCGCCACCGCGGTCAGGGGGTGCTGGCCGGCCTGCCCGATCCCTTCCCGGCCACTCGGTACCACTCCCTGGTCGTGCAGCGAGAGTCCCTTCCGCCCGTGCTGGAGGTCACGGCCGAGGCGGGCGAGGGGGTCATCATGGGCCTGCGCCATCGCCACCTGGCGGTGGAGGGCGTCCAATTCCACCCCGAGTCCATACTGACCCGCGTCGGCCGGCGGATCGTGGAGGCGTTTGTGGAGAGGGCGGCCCGGCGCAGCTGTTGAAGGTGGCCACGGAGCTTGGGCGGTAGACGCTCCTTTTCGCGGAAATCTTCTCGCGAAAAGGGAGCCGTCAGGTGGTCGAGGTGGTGCCCCCCGGGCCGGTTGTGCTGGTGCTGGACGAGGTGGGGGAGGACGTGGTGGGGGCGGTGTACTGGCCGATGGTGATCGTCACCGTGGACCCGGCGCTGACGGTGGTGTTGCCAGTGGGGCTCTGGGCCACCACGTCGTTGTTGAGGCTCTGGGTACTGGTCGGCTGGTAGGCCTTGACCACCCGGAAACCGTCGGCGATGAGGGTGGCGGCGGCCTGGCCCTGGCTCTGTCCGGTCACGTCCGGCACAGTGACCTGCTGGCTCCCGCTGGAGGTGACCAGGTCGACACTGGAGCCGGGCGAGACGGAGGCGCCGGCCGGGGGGCTGGTCCGGATGACATTGCCGGCATGGATGGACGATGACGGCTCAGAGGTGCTGCTCCCCGGCGTCAGGTTGGCCCTACCCAGGGTGGCACCGGCCTGGCTCACGGTGTCCCCGCTCACGTCGGGGACCGTCACCTGAGTGGGCGCGGCAGCCACCGTCAGGGTCACGGTCGACCCCTGAGCGGCCATACCGGTGGGAGCCTGGCTGAGCACCACGCCAGGTTGGGCAGATCGGCTCGGTTGCTGTTGGACCTGGACCTTGAAACCGGCCGCCTGCAGGGCGGAGGAGGCGTCGGCCTCGTTCTTGCCAGTGACGTCTGGGATGCTCACCTGGTTGGGCCCGACCGTGAGGGTGACCAACGTGGCGGTGGGTTGGGTGGTGCCAGCCTTGGGGTTCTCGTCGGTCACCGTGCCTGAGGTGGCATTAGGCGGGTTGGTGGCCACCTTGAAGTGGTCGTGCTGGAGGGTCTGGGTGGCCTGGCTCACGCTGTTGCCCAGCACCGAGGGGACGGATGCGGTGGCGGGTGTGGAACCGCCGAAGAGTCCCAGGGTATGAGCCAGCAGGAACAGCACTACGGCCAAAACTGCCAGCAGGCCGAGCAGCAGGGCGACGTAGGCCCCCGTGCGCCGTTTGGGGCCCTGTTCCTCGGACACCACCCGTCTGGTCGGCGGGGTGACGACGGTGGCGTCGGCGCCGGCTGGCACCGCCCCCAGGACCCGAGTGGAGTCCGGGACGGTGGCCGCCACGATCGGAGTGGCCTGCACCGCTCGTCCCTGGCGAAAGCGCAACAGGTCGGCCCGAAGGGCCTGAGCGGTGTCGTAACGGTCCTCAGGCGACTTGGCCATGGCCTTGAGCACTATCGCCTCGAAGGCGGGCGGTATGGCCGGGTTGACCGATCGGGGGGCGGGGGGCTCCTCGCGCACGTGCTTGTAGGCAATGGCCAGAGGATTGTTGCCCGAGAACGGCGGTTTGCCGGTCACCATCTCGTAGAGCACGACACCGAGGGAATAGATGTCGGTGCGGGCATCGACCCCCTCGCCCTGGGCCTGCTCGGGCGAGAAGTAGGTGGCCGTACCCATGACTGCGCCGGTCTGGGTCAGGCTTTCGTCCGTCCCGGCCGCCCGGGCGATGCCGAAGTCGGCCACCTTGACCTCACCGTCGCCGGTGATGAGGACGTTGCCCGGCTTCACGTCACGGTGCACCACCCCGTAACGGTGGGCGAAGGCCAGGGCAGCCGCCACCGCCGCACCGATGCCCGCCGCCCGGTCGGGGAGCAGCGGCGCCTCGGCCTTGATGATGTCCGAGAGAGTCTCACCGTCGATGAACTCCATGACGATGAAGTAGGTGTGGTCGGCCTCACCCCAGTCGTAGACCGGCACGATGTTGGGATGGCTGAGGTTGGCCGCCGCCTGGGCTTCCCGCCGGAAGCGCTCGACGAAGTTGCGATCGACGGACAGCTCGGGGAACAGCACCTTGAGGGCCACCGGTCGGTCGAGGCGCAGGTCGCGAGCCAGGTAGACCTCGGCCATGCCGCCCCGAGCGATCTGGCCCACCAGCTCATAACGCTCGTTGTAGACGGATCTCGGTGCCTCAGTGGTCATGCCCACCCGAGCCTACGCCACCCGCCCGACCCATCGACCGAGCCGTCATCGGCGGTTACCAGGATTGCCGGCGCCGGGCGTGGTGCCTGCACCGGGCGTAGAAGGTGTGCCGGGCGTGGTGCCGGTGCTGGGCGGGGTGGGCCCACGGGGTGGGGTGGCCCCGCCTGGGGTGCCAAAGCTGCTGGGCGGCCTGGTGCTGGGCGTGCCGGTGCTGGGCGTGCCGGTGGAGCCTCCAGTGCCTCGGCCGGCAGTGCCCCCGTTCCCCGTTGCTGGCGAAGGGGCCGGGGCGCCGACGGCAGGTGCCGGGGCGCCCGGCTTGGCCAGGGCGGCGGCCAACATGGCCCGGGCAATGGGCCCGGCCACCTCCGAGCCAGTCGGGTTGGATGGCAGCCCGGCCTGGGGCTCGATCACCACCGCCACGGCCACCGTGGGCGCTCCCGCGGGGGCGAAGGCGACCAGCCAGGAGGTGTTGCTGGTGCCGGCGCCCTCGGCAGTACCCGTCTTGGCTGCCACCTGCACCCCGGGCAGGGCCACGTTGGTGGCCGTACCCCCCTGGGTGACGCCGACCATCAGGTCCCTCACCATCCCGGCCGTCTGGGTAGAGGTGGCCTGCATCCACGTTCGAGCCTGCCAGGCCCTGACCAGCTGACCCTGACTGTCCCGGATCTGGGCCATGACGTGGGGAGCCATGACCTTTCCGCCGTCGGCGATGCCCGCCACCGTCAGGGCATTCTCGAGGGCGGTGGTGGTGACGTCCTGCTGGCCGAGGGCCGAGTAGGCCAGAGCCGGCAGGTTGTGATGGAAGGTCGAGGGCGCTGGAAAGTTGGAGGCGGCCACCGCCCTTAGATCGAGTGGCGGGGTGTGGTCGTAACCAAAGGCGTTGGCCTCGCCGGCCAGGTTCTGAGCACCCAGGTCCAGCCCCACCTGAGCGAAGCCGGTGTCACAGGAGACCTTGAGCAGCGCGGGCAGCATTCCTCCGCAGGACTCGCCGGCGAAATTGTGCAGGGTGCGGTTGGTCTGGGGTAGGACCAGCTGGGTCAGGATGGGGTAGGACTTGCTAGCCAGAGCCGGATCATGGTCGAAGACCCCGGCCGAGTCGACCACCTTGAAGGTCGATCCCGGTGGGTAGGCGCGCCGGTAGGCCCGCGCCAGCATGGGCTGCGACGGATCTGCCAGGTAGGCGGCCCGGGTCTTGGTGACCAGCGCCTGGTCGTGAGAGGCCAGGGCATTGGGGTCATAGCTGGGGAAGCTGTGCATGGCCAGCACCGAGCCGTCCCTCGGGTCTATGACAACTACCGCTCCCTTGAGGTGGCCCAAGCTGGTGGCCGCCTGTTGCTGGAGGCGGTTGGAGATGGTGAGGGTCAGGTCCTCGGTCGTGGTCCGGGGGCGCAGCAGGTCGCTCAGGTGACGAATGGGCAGCGTCTGGCCACTCAAGTCCTTGTCATAGGTGGCCTCCACCCCGTCGCTGCCGTAGGTGAGGGAGAAGAAGCCAGTGATACCGGCGAACAGAGGCCCTTCTGGGTACTGGCGAACCAACTTGTAGGCGTCATTGGAGGGAACCGAGCGAGCCACCACCACGCCGTCGGCCGTCTGGATCACGCCCCGCGGACGGCTGAAGTCGGCGGTGATGTGCCGACTGTTGCCTGAAGCGTTGGACAGCTTGGCCGCCTGGAGCACCTGGATGTTGTTGAGCTGGAGGAACAGCACGCCGAACAACACGAGCAGCACGAAACCCATACGGCGGATCTGGCGGTCCAAGGCTCAGGTCCCTCCAACCGACGGTTGGTTGGGGGTGAACGCGGGTCCCCCGAAGGGCGTGGTGGGGGCGGTGGGGGTCGCGGCACCGGGCAGGCTGGCGGCCTCCCGAGCCAGATTGGACACGTAGCGGTGGGCATCGGCGAGGGACGGCTCCTGCTGGCCGTTGCGCAGGTCGGCAACCCGGGACGGGAGCACGGAGGAAGTGGTAAGGCTGGTCTTCTCCACCACGTGGGGTTTGAACCACAGCAGGCCGCCTATCCGTCCCTGGTATATGTCCACCCTGGGGCCGGACAGCTTGACGTAGTAAGAGTCGTTGGCAAACCAGGTCACGGCGCCGATGGCTCCTCCCAGCACGGCCAGCACCAGTACGACGAAGACCACAACCTTGACCGTGATGCGCCGGCGGATCTTGGGAGGCGTCGAGATGGGCTGGGCGGCGGCAGGTGGCATTCGGGGCGCGACTGGGCGGCTCTGGGTGGCGGGGCTCTGGGTGGCGGGGCGGCTCGGTGCGGCCGTACGACCTTGGGAACGAGTGCGGGTCGGGTCGTCCAGTACTGTGCCGGCCATCGTCCGACCGGTTGCTCCAGCGGCCTTGGCTGCTGGTGTCCCCTGGGTCAGCGGCAGCGCCTGGGTCGATGCAGCTCCCGACACACCACCAGCCGCGGTCATTCGTCCCCGCCCGGCTCCCCCTTTGCTGGGCGGGGAGTCGTCTTGGACCACATCGACCACCACCACTGTCGTGTTGTCGCTACCTCCGTGGGCCCGGGCCAGCCGGACCAGCTCGCGGGCGGCTCGGCCGGGATCTGGCTGACGCCCCAATGCGGCACCAATCTCGTCGTCGCTCACCTCGTTGCTGAGGCCGTCACTGCACAGCAGGATCCGGTCGCCCACCACCGCCTCGATGGTCACGGTGTCGACGTCGACCTCCCGCTCGATCCCGATGGCGCGGGTAAGGATGTGCCGCCGGGGATTGTGGGCTGCCTCGCGAGGGGTCATCTCGCCCCGCCTGACCAGCTCCTCGACCACGCTGTGGTCCAAGGTCAGCTGGATGAGCGAACCGTCGTGGCGCAGATAGGCCCTCGAGTCACCCACGTTGGCCACCGCCAAACGCTCCTCGCCGTCCTCATCCACCAGGGCCAACACGGTGAGCGTGCTGCCCATCCCGCTCAGGTCGCTGTCGTTCACCGCCTCCTCCCAGACGGCCAGATTGGCCGCCTCCACCGCCTCTACCAGGTCATCCAGTGACGGCGTGGACTCGTCGAACACCTCTTGCAGAGTCTCCAGTGCCACCCGGGCGGCGACCTCACCCCCGGCATGGCCCCCCATCCCATCGGCCACCGCGAAAAGCACCTCGCCACAGAAGGCGGCGTCCTGGTTGGAACTGCGAACCCGACCGATGTCGGTGGCCGAGCCAGATCGCAGACGCGTCACTGGCTCGCCTCCAGCACGGTATTGCCGACCTTGAGGCGGTCACCCTCGTGAAGGGGAGCCGGAGCGGTGAGCTTACGGGTATTGAGATACGTCCCATTGGTGGAACCGAGGTCCTCCACCCAGACCTCCCCGTCTCTTCGAAAGACTCGGGCGTGTCTCTGGGAGATGAAGCTGTCGTCACCGAGCTGCACTCCGCAGCCGTCGGCCCGGCCCACCGTCACCTCGTCACCGAGCTCGAACGTGCGACCTTCCAAGCCGGGGGGCTCGATCACCTTGAGTCGAGCAACCGTCGCTGGCCCAGCCGTCCGGACAGCGCCGGCTCGCGCAACCGTCGGAGCCGCCACCGGGCGGCGAGGGACGGGGGCGGGCAGGGGCGGGCGGGCGGCCCTGCCGGCGTCGCCTCCCGAACGGGTCCAGTCCGTCGCCGCCCGACTCCCGCTGGCCGGCGGGTCTCGGTCGGTCGAGGGGACGGTCCCACCTTTGCGCACCTCGGACCACACCGCTGAGAGCACCCGCACGAAGAACAGCCACACCAGAGCCACCAGGAAGTACTTGAGGATGTTGAGCAGCTGATCCGACACCCGTCCAGCTCCTGGCTCAGCCAACCATCTCGAAGCTTATGGCGGTGCTGCCAACGGTGATGGTGTCCCCGTCCCGCAGCGGCTGGTCGGTGGCCGGGGCACCGTTGACCATGGTCCCATTGGTCGAACCCAGGTCGGCCACCAGCACCTGAGTACCCGCCCGGCGAAGCTCGGCATGGTGGCGGCTCACATTGGGATCCGACAGCACGACGCCGCAGTCCGGTTGCCGCCCGATCACGAGGACGTCTTCACCCAACTTGATCCGATCCCCGTCCGGCAGGATCAGGTACGCCGGCAGGCCGCCGCCAGGACCCTCGCGAAGCTCGGCATCCACCTGAAAGATGCCCGGTCTCAGTGAGTCGTCTGCCGCCAGGCTCACCACCATGGGCCCGATCACCTCGTAGCCCTCAGTACGAGCATGGTCTCTGGCCGCCTCGGTCAGCTCTTGGACCAAGACGTCGGCGAACGGCTCGAAGCGGTGGTAGTCGCCCGGCGCCAGGACCACCTCGAAATCATTGGGGGCAATGACACCGTGGACCCCCATGGTTCGGCGCAGATCCATCTCTCGAGCCAACCGCCGGCCGATCTCCACCGGCTGGAGTCCACCCCTGAAAGCCTTGGCGACGGCGCCCTCCACGAAGCGCTCGAGCCGGCGCTCGACATGCTGAAGTCCCATGGTCGGATGCAGCCTACCCAGCCCATCTCCGCAAGGGACAGAGGGGTCCCTCGTCAGGCTGACGCCAGGGACGGGTCGGGTAGCCTGAGCCTTCACTCGGGCGAGTGGCGGAATTGGCAGACGCGCAGGATTCAGGTTCCTGTGTCCGAAAGGATGTGGGGGTTCAAGTCCCCCCTCGCCCACCCACCCACCCACTGTAAACAGGACTTTTGCGGCACCCGGTAGTTCGCGTGGACCACCCCCACCGTGTCGTCGTCGGCCACCAGGGCGGCCAGTATCGCCCTGGGAGGAGTCCTGGCCGATCTGGTCGGGATCAGGGCCGTCTATGCCCTCGGTGGTGGTGTTCTCATCCTGGCCGGGGTGATCGGCCTCAGCCGGCTGCGGCGCCGTGACCTGGTCCCCGTCCGTAGTCTCAACGGCGGCGCGGATCGGGGAGGGGCCGCCGATAAACCGCCAGCGGCTTCATGCCCTGAGCCGGTACAGCTGGTGCAGTTCCGCGGCTAGAGCGCTGGCCGTGTAGGCGCCGACATGGGTGGTGAGCAGGTGTCCCTGGGCGTCGTAGAAGGCGCTCACCGGCATGTTGTTGCCTCCGCCCAGGGCATCGTGCAACCCGCTGCCGTTGGCACCCCCAACGTCCTTGGCCAGGATGGCGCCGGCGCCGGCCAGACCGTACTGGTCGGACATGGCCGTGCCGTTGCCCGTCTCTAAGGAGTCGACCTCGACGAAGGTCACCTTCCCCCGTAAGTCGGAGGCGGCCTTGGCGAAGCTCGGTAGTTCGAATCGACACTCGCTGCACCACGACGCGAAAAAATTGGCCACCACCGGTTTGCCCCGTAGAGAGGCCAGTGAAACGTCACCCGGTCCCTCCAGCTTGGGCAATACCCAGGCCGTAGGGGTAGTGATGGTCGATCCCCCGCCCGAGGCGCTCACCGCCAGGGCCACTCCGACCACGATGGCGACTCCAGCCGCCCCGATCCCCCAGCGGGTGGCGCGCTTTCGGCGTTGCGCGGCCCGGGCAGCCTGGGCTCGGGCCCGGCGTCCTGATGTCGGGGCGCCCTTGGTTCGAGCTGGGGGTGAGCCAGATGTGCGCTTGGCCATTTTCTTCTACTCCTGGTTGAGTCGATGGGAACAACTGCGAGTGGGCTTCATCCGATGGTGGTGAGCCGGCCCAGCCCGATGGCTCGGAGCAGGTTCTGCAGCTCGCTGGTCACATAGGTCAGCCGGTCGAAGGTCAGAAGCACCCCAAAACCGGCCAGGACCAGGGCCGATATCAAGGTGACCACCTGGAAGTGGGCTTTGACCCAGCCAAAGGCTCCCGACAGTCGCCCAAAGGCCAAGCCGGTGGCCATGAAGGGAATGGCCAGGCCAGCTGAGTAGGCGGCCAGGAGCAAACCTCCCTGCACGGCGTTTCCCCGGGTGGCCGCCACGGCTAGCACCGAGCCCAGGATGGGCCCGATGCAGGGTGTCCAGCCAAAGCCGAAAGCGGCTCCCGCCAGGGGCGCGGCGAAGGGCCCGAAGCGCGACGGGCTGGGGTGAAATCGCACTTCGCCATAGAGCCAGGGCAGGCGCAGAACCAGCGAGCCGGCCAGGAACAGGGACATGGTCAGCACCGCCAACCCCGAGATCCGGGTCAAGAGCAGGTGATCTCGGGCCACTGCGCCCCCGATGGCCGTGGCCGATACGCCCAGCAAAATGAATACCGCCGAGAAGCCGGTGATGAAGAGGCCCGTGTCCCGGCCGATCCGGGCCAGGTGATGGGCGGATCCGGCCTGCAGTTCGGCCACGTCCAAACCGGTTATGACGGCCAGATAGGCGGGCACGATCGGCAGTACGCAGGGTGACGCGAAGGAGAGAATTCCACCCCCGAAGGCCGGCAGGTAGCCGAGCAGGCCCGTCATCGTTCAGCCCCCATCGGGCGGGAAACCCGGCTGAGTCCAGCTCTCATTCCATCGGCCGGCCCCGGAGCGGCCTCAAGGGGAATCTTGACTGCCCCTGCCGGGTTCATGAAGGCGTGGACAACGAGTCTTGCCCGGGGGGAGGGGATCCGATGGCGGGCCCGGTCCCGGCCAAGGCTGGTGTCCCGGCGCCCCCCACCTGGGATCGCTTGCCCGGGGCACTGGCCGTCTGTACCCATAGACCAAATCGGCGCCGCACCCTGTCCATTTCTGCGGTGGTGGGGACCGTTCTGGTGACGATCAACCAATCGGGTCCGCTGGTGCGGGGAAACATTCATCCTCTGCTCTTGGGCCGGATCGCGCTCGATTACCTGATCCCTTTCCTGGTGTCCAACCTCGGGGTCCTCTCCGCCTCGCGGCGCCCGCAGGAGGATGACTGAGACCAAGATTACGGCACCGGTGCTGGAATCACTTGGCGGGCAGGTCCCGGCCTGGTGGACCTGCCGGGGGATAAGCGGAAACCCAGGTAGAGCGCGCCGGCGCCTAACCGCTCACCATGGTCAGGACATCTGACGCGCTGGGGTTGACGAGCGCGATGCCGTCGATGATCACCGTGGGCACCGTTTCGTTTCCCCCCGCCACCGATCGGACCAGCGCGGCGGCGGATGGGTCTTTCCAGATGTCGACCTCCCTGAAGGCGAGGCCACTGCGGTGCAACTGTCGGCACAGACGCGAGCAGAACGGGCACCCCGGACGGGAATACACAGTGATCACCGAGTCATCCCCCCTCGTCGACCGACCGACTCGACCGACCGACTCGACCGACTCGACCGACCGACTCGACCGACCGACACCGACCGACCGACGGCTCGACCGAGCGATTGGCGGTCCGTCCGTCGGGGAAGGAACAGCGGGCCATGTCTCGGCCCTCGCTTCCCGAGCTCGTGCGGGCGGTGCTGCAACGCTACCCCCGCACCTACGGCGAAGACCTGGGCCTACGGTCGCTGGACACTCCCGCACCACTGTTCCGGCTACTGGTCATGGCCCTGCTGATGAGCGCTCGCATCCGTGCCTCCGTCGCCCTGGACGCGGCCCGGGCACTCTCACAACAGCGGTGGAACAGCCCCAAGGCCATGGCCGAGGCCCCCTGGGAGGATCGGGCTCGGGTCCTGAACGAGTCCGGTTACGCTCGCTTCGACGAGCGCACCTCGACCATGCTGGGCGAGACCTCCGAACTCCTCCTCGATCAGTACCGCGGTGACCTTCGCCGGCTGCGCGTCGAGGCCGACCAAGACCCTCCGCCGAGCGGCGGCTACTGAAGCAGTTCAAGGGGGTGGGCGATGTCGGCGTGGACATCTTCTTTCGGGAGGCCCAGCGGTCGTGGACCGAGCTGCACCCCTTCGCCGACTGCCGAGCGCTCAAGGCGGCCGAGCAGCTGGGCATCGGCAAAGACGTACACGATCTGGGTCGCCTGGCCGATGGCGACGATCTCGTCCGGCTGGTGAGCGGGTTGGTTCGGGTGGACCTCGACAGTGCCTACGGCGACGTCGAGGAACAGGCGTCCGGCTCCACCAGCTGACCAACCCATCCCGTCTCACCCGCCTTACTCGGGCGGCGGGCCGTCTCCCTCGTTATGGCGTCGCCAGGCGGCCTCGGCCCGCCACAGCACCTCCCTAAGCGGCAGGCCCGACCGCCGGGCCACCCGGGCGGCGTCGTCATGCTCGACCTTCACCCGGCCCGGGCTGATCTTGACCCTGACCGCCATCCCGTCGACCTCCACCTCGTCACCCGAGCGAGGGGCTGGCCAGCGCTCCACGGCCACCCCCCTGATCCCGAGGGAGCCGGTCTCATCCGCCAGCACCCTGGCCAGGGATCCGGCCAGGGCCGGGTCGGCGAGCACCGAGAGGACGTGACCGGGACGGCCCTTCTTCATCAGCACCGGCGTCACCCAGGCATCGTGGGCTCCCCGATCGAGGAGGAGTGAGACGGCATGGGCGATGGACTCACCAGTGACGTCGTCGACGTTGGTCTCCAAAAGGACGCCTGGTTGCCCCGGCCCCGTCTGCCCACTCCCGTCCAGCGTGCCCACCACCACCTGGGTGCAGTTGGGCAGGCCGTCCAGCTCCCTGGTCCCCGCCCCAAAGCCCACTGACCGCAAGGTCATGGCCGGCATGGGCCCGAACTCACTGGCCATGGCAGCCAGCAAGGCGGCACCGGTGGGTGTGGTCAGCTCGGCGTTGACCTCCAAGCCGTGAACAGGGGCATCGCGCAACAGTTCGACCACTGCTGGCGAGGGGTTGGGCAGCAGGCCGTGGGCGGTGCGCACCAAGCCGGTGCCGGTGGCCACCGGGCTGGCGGTGACCAGGTCGACCCCCAGGGCCTCCAGGGCTGCACAGGTGCCGACCACATCGACGATGGCGTCGTGGCCCCCCACCTCGTGAAAGTGGGCCTGGGCGGCTGGGCGGCGGTGAAGGTGACCTTCGGCTCCGGCCAGGGCGGCAAAGGTGGCCAGGGCACGAGACCGCACTCGCTCTGGAAGGCGGGCTTCCTCGACCAAGCCTACCACATGGGAGTGGGTACGCACCACCGTGTCGGGCACCACCCGGACCACCGCCCGGGTAGCGGCGATACCGTTGCGCAGGACCGGCTCGACGTCCAGCGACCAGCCACCTATGGGAAGGCTCTCCAGGATGCTGAGCACCTGGTCCAGGTCGGCCCCGGCATCGAGCAGGCTGCCCAGGGCCATGTCCCCGGCAATCCCGGCGAAGCAATGGAACCAGGCCACGGTGGTCGGACCGGTGTCGGTCGCCCTCCCCCCATGGGCAACGGTGCCGCTCATCGCAAGAGGCGCAGGACTGCGCAGGCCGCGCCGAAGCCATTGTCTATCCCCACCACCGTCACACCAGCCGCACAGGAGGCCAGCATGGTGAGCAGAGCCGTCACCCCCTCCAAGGCCGCGCCGTAGCCCACGCTGGTGGGCACGGCCACCAAGGGCGCGGCCGTGATGCCCGCCACCAGGGTGGGAAGGGCACCGTCCATGCCGGCCACCACCACCACCGCGTCGGCATCGGCCACCTCCTCGGCACTGGCCAACAGGCGGTGCAGCCCGGCCACGCCGCAGTCAGCCACCACGCTCGGCCGCAGGCCGCTGGCGGTCAGGACGGCCACACACTCCCGGGCCACCGGGAGGTCCCCGGTGCCGGCCGTCACCACCAGCACCCTGCCGGGGCGCTCAGCGGTCGGCCGCCAGGCCACCGTGGCCAGGTCGTCCCGGCCCGTCCGTGACCTTGCGGTGGCTGGGGTTACCTCGCCTTCGTTGACCGCAGCCAGGGCGGCAGCCACCTGGTAGTCGTCTGCCCGGGTGAGCAGCACTGGGGACCCGGCTGGCTCGGCCAGCAGCTCGATCACTATGGCAGCGCACTGCTGAGGTGTCTTGCCCGGGCCATAGACCGCCTCCACCAGACCCTGGCGCAACGGCCGGTGGTGATCCACCCGGGCGAAACCGAGGTCGGCAAAGGGCAGTCGTCGCAGGCGCCCGACGGCCTCGTCGGCGCCGAGCTTGCCGGTGCGAACATCCTCGATGAGCTGACGCAGAGCAGGTTCGTCCATGAGTGCTGTATATCCTGCCCGGCTGTGGACACCATTGCCCGTTGGGCCTGCTTATACAGAGACCCGCGGTGATCTCGGTCGCCTTCCTGGGACCTCCCGGCACCTTCACCGAGGAGGCGCTGCTGGGTCAGGACGACCTGGTGGGTTCCGAACTGGTTCCCCTGGCGACCATCCGCGAGGTCCTGATGGCCACCCACGCCGGAAGGGTTGATCTCGGCTTTGTGCCCATGGAGAACTCGATCGAGGGTACGGTTCTCGCCACCTTGGACAACCTGGTGTTCGACACCGAGCTGTTGATCCAGCGGGAGGTGGTGCTCGACGTCCACCTGCACCTGCTGGCGCCCCCGGGCACCGCGGTGGCCGACGTGCGCCAGGTCGTGTCCTACCCCCACGCCAGCGCCCAGTGCCGGGCCTTCCTGGCCAGGGAGCTGCCGGACGCCGAGGTGGTGGCGGCCAACTCGACGGCCGATGCCGCCCGCCAGCTGGGCCAGGAGCGCCTGGCCGGTACCGCTGCCCTGGCCCCCCGCCTGGCCGGCCAGCTCTACGGTCTGGACGTCCTGGCGGCCGAGGTGGAGGACCACCCCGACAACCAGACCCGTTTCGTGCTGGTGGCCAAACGCGGGATACCAATGCCTACCGGGCACGACCGGACCAGCATCGTGTGCTTCCAGCGGTCCGACCAGCCCGGGAGTCTGCACACCATCCTTGGCCAATTCTCGGCCCGTGGCATCAACCTAACCAAGTTGGAGTCCCGACCTACCAAGCGGGCTCTGGGCGACTACTGCTTCATAATCGACATGGAGGGCCATGTGGCTGACGCGGTGGTGACTGACTGCCTGCGTGACCTGTTCGCCGGTCTGCCTGGAGTGAAGTTCCTCGGCTCCTATCCAGCCGCCGGGGTCACCGGACCCGCCCGCCGGCGTGACGCCGAAGCCGCCTGGGCCGCCGCCGACGCCTGGGTCTCGGTACTGCGGGGGCAGATCGGCAGCCGTGGCTGATCGGCTGAGTACCCTGGCGAACGGAGGGATGGCAGAGCGGCCGATTGCGAGGCTCTTGAAAAGCCTTGGGTGATGAGCCCCGGGGGTTCGAATCCCCCTCCCTCCGCTGGTCAGAGGTCCTTTTGTAGTTCCTACCAGTAGCCCGATCGGGCCAGAGGGCCATAATCGGGCCATAATTGGCACCGTCAAAACTGGTACCGTTGGGCCATGAAGGGCTCTATCCGCTTGAAGGGCCCGGACCGCTGGCAGATCCGGGTGTGCCTGGGTCGGGACCCCGAGACGGACCGGTACCGCTACGTCCACCGGGAGGTCCACGGTGGCAAGCGGGTCGCCCAGCGGGCGGCGGCCGAGCTGGTGGTCGAGGTCGAGCACGGCGGGCACCAGCACAGCGGCCCACATACGCTCACCGAGCTGCTGGAGCGGTGGATGGCCCACATCGAGGCGCAGGGCCGGGCACCGTCGACCCTGTCCCGCTACCGGTCAGCCATCAACCACAACATCCTCCCCCGACTGGCGACCGTGCGCATAGACCGCCTGACCGGTGTCGATCTGGACGCCTTCTACGCCCGCCTGGCCAAGGGCGGCCTCGGGCCGCTCAGCGTCCGCAAGTGCCACGCCATCCTGTCCGCCGCCCTCAACCAGGCGATGAAGTGGGGTTGGATCGATCGCAACCCCACGCAGCGGTCCTCACCGCCCGGCGTGCGCTCCCGCGAGATCGTCCCGCCTACTGCCGGCGAGGTCCGCCGGCTGCTCGAGGGGTGCGAGGCGGTGAACCCGGACCTGGCCTCCTTGATCTACACCGCGGTCACCACCGGCTGCCGGCGAGGAGAGCTCTGCGGGCTGCGCTGGGGAGATGTCGACCTGGATGGGTCGACTGTGGTCATCGTCCGGTCGATCTCCGACGCCGGGCGCGCCATCCAGGTCAAGGACACCAAGACCCACCAGGCCCGTCGCTTGGCGCTCGATCCATCGACGGTCGAGGTACTGCGCCGCCACCTGAACCGGGCCGAGGAGCGGGCCCACCTGGCCGGCGTGTCGCTGGGGCCGTCCGCTTATGTGTGGTCCCAGGACCTGGCGGCCGCCGCACCATACCGGCCCGATCGGTTGACCGGGGCGTTCCGGGCCCTGACGCACCGCTTGGGCCTGGCGCACGTGACGTTCCACTCGCTGCGCCACTTCTCGGCCACTGCCCTGGCCGGCCAGGGTATTGGGGTGCGGACCATCGCCGGCCGACTGGGACACGCCAACCCCAGTCTCACCCTGCGGACCTATGCCCACTTCCTCGACGTGGCTGACCGGGAGGCGGCAGCGGTCATCGGCGAGGTGGTGGCCGGGCTCATGGCGCCACCTGCCTCCGTGGGCGGCGCCAGCAGCTGATCCGGCGCTCAGCCGCGTCCCCACCGGGGCAGTTGCTCCTCCTGCGTGGGGTGGCTGGACCGGATGGCCGGTCTGCTCCTATTCGTGACCGTCTGCGGCGACGGCCCGCAGCAGTGCCTCCTCCAGCGCCCGGCGGGGCACCACCAGGCGGCGACCCAGCCTTACAGCCGGAAGCTCATGGCGGGCCACCAGGTCGTAGGCCAGGTCGCGGGAGATGCCCAACAGGGCGCCGGCCTCCTCCACGCTCAAGGCCAGCCTCTCCGCCATCGGTACCGCCGCCTCCCAGCGCGAGTTGCGTGATTCGACCACTGGGGACGCATAGGACGAGCCGACACCGGTTGAGAGCTTTCCTATGGAGATCATGGGTGCAGAGTGCGCCCGAGGGGTTGACGGCAACGTTGACGCCGATGTTGCCAAACGTTTGACAGAGCCAGAGTCGCCTTGAGTCGCCCCCACAGTCGCCTTGAGTCGCCTTGGTGTAACCGCAGGTGGGAGGGGGTGTTCGAAGAGTTGGGGATGGCAAGAAAAAACCTTCGGAAATTTGCCGAACTGGACCGACAGAGTGGCTCGGTGGCCCTGAACCACCCGTCCGCCTTCGTGAGCAGCACCCGCTTGGACACCAGCCGGAGCCGACGGTCCCCCTGAGGGGGCCGTCAGCAGGGGGGGGAGCCGCCATCTCCGGTGGATCCACTGGTGGCGCTTGGGCGCGGGGAGCAGCAGCGGCCTTGGGGGGGCAGACATATGGTCCCCCGAGTCCTACAGTTGCAACCAGGTCAGCCCGGTGACCAGCAGTTCCTGGGTCAGTCGGGCCTTATCGAGGCCCGACGATTGGCCCTTGGACGCCCTTCGACCGCCGATGCTGCGTCCGGCGCCAGCACAGCCGGGTCGCTCGGTGGCCAGCTGCGGCGCCAGATGAGAGCCAACGCCACGTCGTGGGGCGACGTTATCTGGGGCAATGGCTGCCCCACCAGAGCCGTGGCCCACTTCCGGCGCAGCCGACGAGGCCGGAACATCATGGATGCGAGTGTGTGGTAAAGCCTGGGGGTTGGCGCTTGGGGACGAGGTTGTCGAGGTGTCCGCCAGGTGGGGCTCACGGTGGGCCGAGGCGACGGCCTTCTTGTGTGGCCTGCCCGCCGGCTACGGACAACCGGTGTCGGAGGCTTGGCGGTGGAAGCGGTCGATGGGCCGGGGCAACTGCTGATATACCCACGGTCGGCGGCCGGGGGCAACTGCGGCACGGCGTCTGCAACGTCGGGCATGATGCAGGGGTGGCAGGGCGGGTGGCATCAATTCTCGAGCGGCCGGTGTACGGACTTACTGAGGCAGCAGGCCTCCTCGGCCTGCGGTCTGACCGCGCTCGTGCATGGCTCGGCGCCTATGAGCGCCGAGGGGCCCGTTACACCCGGTCATCCGGGTCGAGCCGACCGGTGATGACGTGGTTACCTGGGGCGAGTTCGTCGAGTTGGGATACCTCCGCCAGTACCGACGTAAGGAGGTCCCCTTCCAGCGGCTCCGCCCGGTGATCGAGGCGCTGCGCCAGGAGTTCGGGACTCCGTACCCCCTGGCGACCGCCAAGCCCTTCACCTATGGCAAAGGAGCTGATCCTCGAGCTCCAGGAGAAGGGTCTGCATACGTTGACTATCCATGATGCCTGCCAACAAGGCGGGGCGGAGACGAGAGGCTGGGCATGGACGACGTACTCCTGACGGCAGTGTTGGAGCGGCTGGACCAGCAGCCACTCGAGGCGGAGGCGGAGGCGCTGCTGTTGGCGTCATGCTCGGGCGAGGAGGCACTCAGGCACGCACTGGGCGGGAAGACATTGGAACGACCCAAACCATTGCCAGAGACTGCCGTGCAACCCGCGGTCGCGTAAGCTGGAGTCGCTCGAGGTCGCCGGATTCCGCGGCATCGGGCCAAAGAGCATTTTGAACTTTTGCCCTGGGCCCGGGTTCACCTTGGTGGTGGGCCGCAACGGGTCGGGAAAGTCGAGCTTCGCCGAGGCGATCGAGCTCCTCCTGACAGGCACAGTACGACGCTGGGAAGAACGGGCGGCCGTCTGGAGAGAGGGATGGCGCAACCTTCACCAGCCGGCCGCGGATATCCGGCTCACGCTCACCATGGAGGGTGCCGGCCGAGCGATCGTCGAATGCACATGGGACAGCGGTCAGGCCCTCAGTGACCACACCACAAGGGTCCAGGTGGCCAACGAGAAGAAGGGGGGAGCCGAGCGGCTCGGATGGGCGGGAGCTCTGAAGGCCTACCGGCCGTTCCTCTCGCACACCGAGCTGGAGACCTTCCTCGGGAAGCCATCCGAGCTGTATGACCTGTTAGCGGCCGTGCTGGGTCTTGGGGACCTTAACTCCACCGGGGAGCGGTTGAAGCGGGCGGTCAAGGACGCTGAGGCACCACTCTTGGCCGTCAAGCAGGCAGTCAACCCATTGCTGGACCACCTGAGGGAGCTCGATGACGAGCGAGCTGGAGCATGCCTGACGGCATTGAGCAAGCGGAGCTGGGACATCAGCACCGCACAACGGATCGCCACGGGTGTTCACGCCTCAGACAGCGGCGGCGAGCTGGAGTCACTGCGTCGTCTCAGCCAAATCTCCGCACCGGTGATCGATGAGGTCCTGGCTGTCACGCGGGCGTTGCGGGAAGCGGGTGACGGGTTGGAGGCTGTCGCCGGCACCCAAGCGGGTAGGGCCCGCCAACTGGCCGACCTGCTCACCGCTGCACTCGACCACCACCGCCAGCACGGCGACGGGGACTGCCCGATATGTGGGCGGAGTGGGGCGCTCGACTCGGCATGGCAGGCGGAGACGTCGGCCACAGTCACCCGCCTTCAAGCCGAGGCAGCAATCGCCGATGCGGCGGCGGAGGCGGTTGGCGCGGCCATCACCCGTTCCATGAGCCTCATGCTGCCAGCGCCAGCGGCGCTCGAGAGTGATCTCGTTGACGCAGCTCCTAGGGCTCGGGCGGCGTGGCGCACGTGGCTCGGTGGCCCTGGGGGCGATGACGGAGATGCGCTGCGCGCTCGTGCCGATCATCTTGAGGAACACGCCACTGAGTTGATCGCGGCGGTTGACGAGGTGCGGGAGACGGCCGCCAAAGCGCTGGCCGAGCGGGAGGATCGCTGGGCGCCCGTGGCAACCGAAGTGGCCAAATGGTGTGTGGATGCCCACCATGCTCGGGTCGGCGCCGAGCGAGTACCCGCCCTCAAGGAAGCCGGACAGTGGCTGACTGCCGCCATCAACGACCTACGCAACCGTCGTCTGCGCCCGATGGCGGACGCGTCCTCCGCCATTTGGCGCCAGCTTCGCCAGGAGAGCAACGTGGAGCTGGGCGCCATTCGTCTGAGCGGCTCAGTGAACCGCCGGCAGGTCGACTTCGAGGTCACGGTGGACGGCGTCGAGGGAGCGGCGCTGTCGGTCATGAGCCAGGGAGAGGTGAATGCCCTCGCCTTGTCGGTGTTCCTGCCTCGGGTGACTATGCCGGCCAGTCCCTTCGGCTTCCTCGTCATCGACGACCCCGTGCAGGCAATGGACCCGGCCAAGGTGGAGGGGCTGGCCCGGGTGATGTCGAGCGCCGCCGCCACCCGCCAGGTGATCGTGTTCACCCATGACGAACGCCTACCCGAGGCGGTACGGCGCCTCGGCCTGGAGGCAACCATCCTGGAGGTCACCCGGCGGCCATACTCGGTCGTCAGCGTGCGGCCTGCTCTTGATCCGCCGGCCCGGGCCCTCGAGGACGCCCGAGCGGTGGCTGGCGACAAAGTCCTTCCGGAGCACTTGGCCCGCCGGCTGGTCGCCGGTTTGTGCCGGCTGAGCCTGGAGGCCGCGCTGTCGGAGGCCGTCCGGCGCTCCCAACTTGTCGCCGGCCGACCCCGCCAGCAGGTCGAAGACGACCTCGCGGCCGCCTCCAAGCTCAACACCCGGGCTGCTCTGGCCCTCTTCGGTGATTCCAGTCGCGGGGGCGACGTGCTAGCGCGTCTCAACGGCTGGGGCCGGTGGGCCGCCGACACGTTCCAGGCCTGCAACAAAGGCGCTCACGGGTCGTACGAGCACAACCTCTCCGCCCTCATCACCGACACCGAGAACCTCGTCGGCCAGGTCCGCACGAAGATCAAGTGAGCGATCCGGACGCCCCCGCGGCCCTGCTCGAGGCCGCTCGCCACCTCTGCCAGCGGCCAGACCCTCGGACGGCTGGCCTGTGGCCTCGGGCGGCTGCCCTCTTGGGCCGCCAGGCGATCGAAGCCGCCCTTGACATCTACTGGCAGGAAGGCGGCGTGCCGGCGGTCATCGACTGTCCGATGCGAACCCAGCTCCTGTGCCTGGCAGAGCTGGCCGGGCGGGAGCTCGCCGGCAGCGTGGCTGCCTCCTGGGGCTCGCTCACGGGAGCGTGCCACATCCATCCCTACGACCTGGCCCCCACGGCCAGCGAGCTGCTCGGGTGGATGGAGGCGGTGGAGGAGTTCTGCCGTCGTCCAGGGTCATCGCCTGCCCAGCGGTGAGCAGGCAAGGCGGTTCATTCCATCCCGCTGCTGGCAGCCTCGGGTGGGACCGGCCACCCGGGTGACGATCCGGGCGTCACTCCAGGTCTTTGAGAATGATCAGCCGCTCATAATCGACGACGAGGTAGCGGCAGATAACTTCACTGCGGGAGACGCGGGCCAGGTAGAAGTCATCGTCTTCCCACACCTTCATGGCATCAGTCGGTGGCCCAGCCTGGCGCAGGCGGGCAATCCAGTCGCTGACCATGGCCACGTCCCACCCATCCGGGTCATTGCTCAACCACTGCGTGACCGCGTCTCCGTACAAGACATTCCAGTCCTCAAAGACGCTCGGCCCTCCGCTCACCGAGGAGCTTGTCCAAATCCGGCTGCGTGGTCAGGCGCCGGCCAACAGATCCGTCAAGGACGCCGGCCTTGCGATCCCGGACCCACAAGGCGATGTCGGGATCAAGAGCAGACCGTCTCGCCGCCAGGCGCAGCTCCAAATGATCGAGCGTCCTGTCCACGCAGCGCCGAGTAGCCATGACTACTCTCTCGGCGAGGGCCAGCGCCTCCGGAGCCATCCGCCCGATTGCCCATGGACGATGATCCCGATAGGGACCCAGGCGAGCAGCGGGTCCCCTGGTTGACAACCTCCGCCACTTGACCTCGTTGGTGATCGTCACCGGTCCCCGCTCCCTCGGTCGTCGCTCAAGCAGCCTATGCACTTCTTTAACCACGCGCTGTGGACAGACCCTCGCCTCGCAGGACCTTGGGTCACCTGAGCGGCCGATGCCTCCAGGCGGTACTGCGGTGCGGCCAGGGTCTGGGCGAAGACAGCCGCCTCGGCGTTGGGGATGTTCAGCTTACGATGCAGCGCACTGCCCGTTCTTCCTCCCTACCTTCAAGGAAAACGAGCGGATCCGTTGAGAATCCTTGGGTCAAGCCGAGTGAACCTCCATCCAATGGGTAGTAGTTCTCCTCACCGAATCTCCGCTTGTCTACGCGCCGGTGAGCCATAGCACCTACACCGGCGGCTCGCCGATCACTGAGGCCCAAGGTGGTGCCATAGTCGCCCAGCGCTACACCGCAGCTATGCGGCGGTGACGGCCCGCAGTGTGTTCTCCGGGAACGAGATGTCTGACTCGTCCAGTGTCTCCCCAGAGGGACCGCGGGTCGGAACCCTGACGAGAACCGACCGTCGGGCCGGCGGACCGTAAACGTCGACAACCACGCCGACGATCTCGTCAAGACCCCATGGCACGGCCACCTTGTCTCCCGCCTTGACCCGCTTGTGTCCTGCCATCACGCATTCCTCACCACGGACTTGACCGGCCAAAAAGCCGGCCAAGTTGGGCCCCGACCTCAGCGTCCAGGTTACTTGCCAAGGCGTCGAGGTCATGGTGGGAATGATGCTCCGACTTGGCCCCACTTGAGGCCGTTTTGATGGCTTGATTTGGCCCCACCCCCAACACACCAACCCTACGTTCGGTAGTTGCCA
>JAABUJ010000604.1_pt1 | contig 66991 bp, 62 predicted proteins | sample 5559131 | NCBI WGS metagenome assembly JAABUJ01 (sample SAMN10711875, study PRJNA513366) | rock metagenome | isolation source: Antarctica rocks | place: Antarctica: Victoria Land, Mt New Zealand nord | collected 2016-01-07 | reverse complement strand
TCGCGAGATGAGGGGTGGACCCTCATGCTCGGAGGCCGGCGCAACCCGCTCAAGCGCTCGCTCAGATCTCCAGTTGTGCCCTACTTCTCAGGAAGCCCTCCCGCGAGAGCGGGTTCGTCCATGGGCGTAGAGCTGCAAGCAGAGTCGGATCGTGAACGTCCGGTTCGGAGCAAGGGGCGAACCGCGTTCTACGCCCGGCCCGGGTCGGCTCCTGCCGTTCGACCGTGCCTCGGGAACGGCATGGCGTTTTTCCGCCGGAGACGCGCCGTTCTGCAAACGGCCGGCGCCGCTCTCGAGCAGGGCTCGGCAGAATGTCCATGTCGTGTCGAGTAGGAGGACCGGAGGCGGAGTCGGACGCGAACTCTAACAGGGCAAGAGACAAGCCGAAAACCGCCGGCCCGATCGCCGGCCTCGCCCTCACTCTCCCTCCGGCCGCCCCCGCATGGACTTCACGTCAGCGCGGATGCGCTTGCCGTCGAGGCGGCGCAGTTTGGAGCCCAGCGTCGGCCGGGTGGGGCGGCGCGACGGCGGGGGCGGCGCGGCTGCCTCCTGGACCAATGCTACGAGACGCGCGAGCGCATCGGCACGGTTGCGCTCCTGGGTGCGGAAGCGCTGGCACGTCAGCACCAGCACGCCGTCTTTAGTGAGGCGGCGGCCTGCGAGCCGTTCGAGCCGCGCGCGCACGCCCTCGGGCAGGTTCGACGAATGGCGCACGTCGAAGCGAAGCTGCACCGCCGTCTCGACCTTGTTGACGTTCTGACCGCCGGCCCCTGATGCGCGCAGGAAATCTTCCTGCAATTCCCTCTCGTCGAGCGTGATGCGGTCCGTGATGCGGATCACCGAGGGACTCCGTGGGCGAGCCGGCATCGCGCGGCTCCGCAGCCTCTCCCTATACAGGCTTGAGATCCGTTGGGCGACGCCCGCCACCGCTCTCCCGGCCTCGACGCGGGTGGTCGAACGCGGATGAGGATCGGGGGTGCTGCGCGTGGATGCGTCTCCCTTGCAACCGCTTCGATCAGGACCGTGCCAGTCGCTCCAGGGCGACATGCGTCCCGAGACAGAGGACGGTTCGCGCGGCGTGACACGATCGACCGCGCTGGTCCGGGTTTTTTCTGGAACGGGACGCTGGACCGGGCGTCGGGGGAGCACGAGCTTGCCGTGAGGGCCTGGGACGCGGCCGGGCAGACTCAGCCGGCCCTTCCCGGGGACCCATGGAATTGCCAAGGCTATCTCGGCACCTCCCCGGCACCGGATCCGCGTTGCCGTCGATCGAGCGGCGCATTCGCGCCGGACATCGGCCACGGTGTCGCGCCATACAGCCCTGACCAGCGGCGTCCTGTCGCAGGTTTCCGGCCGGTGTGGCTCGCTTCAAGCTCGGGTACCCGGTCTTTGAGCTGGATCGATGCCGAGGCTCATCCTAACATGGCGTCGTGGCCGGTCCTGGCCCGGGGCGCATTGACGCCATGCGGAAGCCTCAGCGACAGACAGCAACCGCGATTTGGACGGCCTTGCGGGCCGGTTCGCGCCGCATCGTATACCGGGCGACCGCGGCTCTCCTGTGCGTCGCACTGCTGCTGGTCGCTGCGGTCCTGTGGCAATATAGGGCCAGCATCTACAAGGATGCGCAAACCCGTGGCGCCACGCTGGCCTTTCTACTCGCGGAGCAGACCACCCGCACGTTCCAGGCTGTCGACCTCACTTTGGCGGGCCTCGAACCATCGTTCGAAGGCGGCGCGCTGCCCAACCATTCCCCCGGCTTCGAGAAGCTGCTTGCCCAGCGCGTGGACGAGATCGACTTCATCCACGCGCTCTACGTCGTCGACCCGGGCGGCCGGGTGACGCAGACGTCGGGCGGGATCGGCGACGTCGTGTCGGACGGGTCGGCGCGGTCCTATTTCGCAGAATTCGAGCGCGACCCGAAACTGAAGTTCCTCATCGGCCAGCCCTTGTTCAGCCGCCCAGGCCGGCTCAGCGCCATCCCGGTCATGCGCCGGCTGGCCAGGGCGGACGGCAGCTTCGGCGGCATGGTGGTCGCGAGCGTCGAGCCAAAGTATTTTAGTGATTTCTACCGCAACATCGACCTCGGTCGCCGCAGCTCGATCGACCTCTATCAGGACAACGGCAGCATTCTCCTGGCATCGACGAGCGGGGAAGCGTCGGCCGACACCGTTCCACCACCGGGCTGGGCGCCGGCCTTCGACCTCGCCTCCACGCTCGGCAACTTGCACTCGTCCGGCGCCGAAAGCCAGCCGCGGCTCGTCGCCTTCCATCGCGCCACTGGCTACCCGCTCGTGGTGGCGGTCGGCATCGACCTCGCCGACCTTCGCATCCGCTGGTGGCGCGTCGCGACCCCCACGATGGTGGCCACGGCGGCCGTCGTGCTCATGGCTGGCGCGCTGGCGACACTGGTGGCGCGCCGCCTCGACGAGCACAGGCGGGCGCGCAATCGCGCCGTGACCATGCAGAAGCTCGAAGCACTCGGCCAGATGACGGCCAGCGTGTCGCACGACTTCCGCAACCTTCTCACCGTGATGACCTCGACGCTCCGGCTGGTGCGCAAGCGCGGCCCGGACGAGGCGGTCCTACAAGCGGCCGAGGAGGCGGTGGAGCGTGGCGCGAGGCTGATCACGCAGTTGCTGGCCTTCTCGAAGAACCACGAGATGCAGGTCCACGCAGCCTCCATCAATGGCCTGGTCGAGGACATGGAGCACGTGCTGCACCATGCGGCAGGCCCGGACGTCAACTTGGTGTTCGACAAGGCCGAAGGCTTGCCGTTCTGCAAGGCCGACCAGACGCAGTTCGATGCCGCCCTCGTCAACCTCGTGGTCAATGCCCGCCAAGCCATGCCGGGGGGCGGCACGATCACGATCTCGACACGCCTGGCCGGCGATGGCGGCGTGGAGTTTCGGGTTGCCGATACCGGCACCGGCATCGCGCCCCAGGACGTGAAGCGCGTTTTCGAACCCTTCTTCACCACCAAGGCCGAGACCGGTACCGGCCTCGGCCTGGCCCAGGTCTACGGCTTCATGCGCCGCATCGGCGGCGACGCGACGGTGTCGAGTGCTCCCGGATCCGGCACCACCTTCAAGCTGCTGTTTCCGCGCGCCGAGGGCGAATCGGAGCGAAGCCTCGCGAGCGCCCGGCCGGCCGCTTGAGCGTGGCGGGAAAGCCCCATCACCGGGATCACTGCGTCACCACGGCGGCCGCACCGAGTTCGCAGAGCCCGGCGTGGCTCAGCCGGGCGAAGGCGCGCAATGGCGTCCCGGCGGGGCTGACCGCAAAGCCGGACCAGGGCTCGGGGTCGGCCAGGTCGGGACTCCGTGATGCGAGGCCGACGATGGCGTCCTTCCCGTCCACGAGATAGATCCGGTCCGTCATCGCATGATCGTCGCGGGCCCTGCCCCGGCCCGACACCCGCGCGCCGTCGGCTCCGAGATCCGGTGCGGCCGCCGCCATGTCGATCGAGCCATCGCAGAGGGCGCGGTCGACCATCGTGCCGGCCTGGACGATAGGCTTGCCGACGAGACCGGCGTCGCGTTGCCCGAAGACCGACAGGCCGCGCGCCTTCAGGAACGCCGCCCCGGCCTCCACCGGTCCGTTCACATCGTAGATCGCCTGGAACGAACCCTGGTCTTCCAAGCCCAGCAGCAGGGCGTCCGCTGCCGCGCGCTGCGCACGGGCCCTGACTTCCATGCCGCCTATCTGGGGACCCTGGGACTGGACCGCACCGACCACCAGAACGAGGGCCGTCGCGCCAATCGCAAAGCGCAGAAGCGTCGCCCCACGCACGCGATTCGCGAAGGACCACCAATAGATCGAGATGGCCGACCAGAACGTCGCGGCGCCCGTCGCATAGCGGCTTGAGAAGGCCTGGTCGAGACCCATCCCCAACCGTCCCAGACCGGTGACCAGCGCACTTCCAACCGTGAACAGCATGATGCCGAAAAGGGCCATGCGCACCGGATCGGTGTCCCGGCGCAGGACGATGGTCCAGGCCGCGCCAGCCATGGCGAGAAGCCCCCACAGGCCGAGGAACCTCGCGGCCCGGAGATCGGGTTCCAGGAAGTTCCCGAGATAGATGGCCGTGTAGGACAGCAGCCGAAGCGGGTGCCATAACGACAGGGCGAGGGGCGTCTGGTCGGCTGCGACCTGATATCGATAGAAGTAGCACGAGGCGAGGATCGCCAGCACGGCACCGGATGCCGCCACGATGCGCAACGGCGCCCGGGACGCCACAGCGAGGCATATCAGGGTCAGCCCGACCAAGAGCCCGTTCGCCATCGTGAATGTCGCCGCCACCACGACCGCATAGGCGGCGATGAGCCGGCCGCCATAGGCCTGCCCGGCCCGTAACGCGGCCAGAGCATCCGAGAACAGAGCGCAGGCCAGCGTCGCCAGCGCGAACACGCCGACGAACGTGACCTGGAACCCCCAGGAGAAATTCTCTTCCTGCCGGAGCGACGACAGCAGCATCACGACGACTGCAGCGATCGCGAGGCTGCCGCGCGAGGTCGGGCGCGCGCGGCGCAGCAGCCAGATCAGCAGCCCCGCATGGGCCGCCTGAATGGCGCCGATCGTCACCAGGTCGAAGACGCCCCGGCCACCGAAAAACAGATAGTCCGAGAACAGAAACAGGCGCGGAACGACGATCCTGTGCTCGTTGTGCTGGCTGAACATATCGGTCCAGGGTGCCTGCCCGGTCGCCAGGTCACGGAACAGCGTCAGACTGTCCCATTCGTCGAAATACGGCAGTGCGCTGTGCAGACGAATGATGGTGGCGACGCTATCGGCCACCAGGGCGACCGCCAGGAGGATCAGCCCAGCCGTAATGACCACCGATGCGGTCTCGGCGGCGCGTGACCGCATCCTCACCATCCTGTCGCGGAGAAACGGCGACAAGGGCAGACGAGGCAAGTTCCCCACGCCAGCCGCACGATCGGTGGATCCGGCAGGATCCGGGCGAAGGCGGGAGAACTCTGTCATGATGGCTGCCCATAGTGCCGGACGGCGCGCGATTCCATCGCCGCCGGGCGTCCGGGGCGCTCATGGCACGCGCGTCTCGGCAAGTCGAGTTCGGGCGAGCCGGGCGTTCCGACTCCCGCTCAGGGCTGCGGCAAGGCTCGAAACTCGGTCTCCGTGGCATAGGCCTTCTGGGTGCCGCGCCGCGTGATGGAATCAGCCGCGTAGCGGACGGCCTTGCCGAGCGCGCCCGCGATGTCCCCGGTCTCGACGTAGTAGCGCGCGAAGCTGCCGATGAAGGCGTCGCCCGCCCCCGTGGTGTCGACCGGTGTGACCGGCACGGGCGCGATGGGTGTGACAGCCGTGGCCGTGACCAGCAAGGCGCCCCGGGCGCCCAGGGTGACGATCACCGTGCCGATCCCCCTGGCCACGAGGCTGCGGGCCGAGGCCTCCACCTCCGCCATGCTGTCGACCGGCAGGCCCGACAGCATGGCGAGTTCCGTCTCGTTGGGCACCAGGAAAGTGACGTCGCGAATCCGGGCGGGGTCGAGGCTGGCCACGGCGGGCGCCGGATTCAGCAGGGTCGCGATGCCGTGCCGCTTGCCGAAGTCGACCGCCGCGTAGACGGTTTCGAGCGGGATTTCGAGCTGCAGCAGGATGAGGTCGCAGCGACGCAGATCCTCCGCGGCCCGCTCGATGTCGGCGGGCAGGAGATCGTCGTTGGCGCCCTTGACGATGAGGATGGAGTTCTCGCCCGACGGCTCGACCATGATGGGCGCGACCCCGCTGGAGCGTCCCGGCACCTTGTCGACGTGGCGCGTGTCGACGCCGTAGCGGGCGAGGTTGGCGATGGTGCTCTCGGCGAACATGTCGTCGCCGACCTTGGTCAGCATCATGACGTCGGCGCCGAGCTTGGCCGCCGCCACGGCCTGGTTGGCGCCCTTGCCGCCGTGGCCCATCTCGAAGGACGGTGCCTCGATGGTCTCGCCCCGACGCGGCATGCGGGTCACGTAAGTGACGAGGTCGACCATGTTGCTGCCGATGACGGCGATGCGCCCTGCCATGGATCAGGCTCCTGGGAGTGGGGTGGTGATCGAACGGGCGAGATCCGCTGCCGCGGCGCGGTCGGCATAGCCCAGATGCGTCGTGAACGTCACGCGCGCACCGCCGGCCAGCGCGCGGACGTGGCCCTTCCGCTTCTCCGCCGTGTAGCCTTCCGGCTCGCAGGTGCCCGGCATCGCGAAACCCGCGACGCCGTGGTCGGCATCGGACAGGATCCAGCGGATCGCGTGCGGCATGGCGGCGGGATCGTATGCGACCGTGAAGGCGTCGCCCTCCCGCCGCTTCAACAGGAAGCGTGCGAGGCCGTCCGGGCCGGGCACGAGGCCCTTGACATAGAACACCTGTTCGGGCGCGAAACGCGACGGATCGTCCAGCACCTCGGCGCCGGACGGATCGGCTGCGAGGTCGCGCAGGAGGGCGCGGTAGCGCTCGGTCGGCACCACATGGCCCGGGACGGCCGTGCGGGTGACCACGTGCTCGGGGTCGAACGGCACAGGCTGCACGATCCTGGCGCCATCCGGTAGAGCGAAATTCGCGTGGCAGATATACATGAGGTCCATCGGCGCCGACGACAGATTGTCGGCCGTCATAACCATCTCGAACGCGGACGCGTCCTCGCGCAAGACGATGCGCGGCGTCGCCAGATAGTGGGCTCCGAAGCCCATGGCGTAGTCGCGCCGGCCCGTGACCGCGATGAAGCCGCCCCGCTCGTCTTCGCCGAGTTCGAGTCCGGCGGCGTCCATCGGCATGCAGGGCATCTCGCCGTGCAGCGGATGGCTGTCGTCGGGGCCCGGCGTGCCGTTGCGGAGCAGGCCGGCATGGTAGGCGAGGCAGCCGTAGGTCTCGATGATGGTGCGGGCCGGGCGAGGCTGGTCGAACATGCTGCGCATGGCGAGCTCGACACCGTCGAAGCAGGCCCGCCATGCCATCTGGCCCATGTAGGGCAGGACGATGAGGTGGCCGCGCCGGTTTGACAGGCGTATCGCCTCGACGCCGGTCTCGTAGCGGAACAGGCTCGCGTGGAGGGTCCCGCGCCGCACGACGGTGCGTTCCAGCTCGCCGAAGAAGCCGCGCTCCAGCGCGATCTCGGTGGTGGTGTCCATGAGCCGATCCTATCCCAGCCGCTTGCGGTTGCGCGCCACGTTGATGGCGATGACGAGCAGCAGGAAGCCGCCCCAGATGAAATCGATCAGGAAGTTGCTGAACCGCAGGATCTGGAAGCCGGATGCCAGCAGCATCAGGGCCACCACGGCGATCGACACGCCGAGAACGCTGCCGCGCCCGCCGGCCGGGTTGGTGCCGCCCAGCACCGCCACCAGAACGGCCTGGAGCAGGTAGGAATTACCGTAGTCGGACTTGGCCGCATTGGTGCGGCCCGACAGGATCAGCCCGGCGATGCTGCCGAGCAGGCCTGTCAGGACGTAGCTCTGGAACACGATGCGCTCGGTATCGATCCCGGCGAAGACCGCCGCCTTGGCATTGGTGCCGATCAGCATGAGGCGGGCGCCGAAAGCGGTGCGCGACAACACGAAGCCAATCGCCATCGCCAGCACCACGAAGAGCAGGAACGGGAACGCGACGCCGAACAGCTTGCCGTTGCCCATGAAGGTCCAAGCGGCCGGGAACCCCACGATGGCTGGACCGCCGGTCAGCACCAGCGCAAGCCCCGTGAAGATCTGGCTGGTACCGAGGGTCGCCAGGATGGGGGTGATCCGCAGCCTGGCGATCAGATAGCCGTTCAGCGCTCCCGCCACCAAGCCGACCACGAGCGCCAGGGTGATCCCCAGCGCCACCGCGCCGAGGCCGAGCGACGATGAGGCGCCGGGTGCGAGCCGGTGGAACAGCAACCCGGCCAGCACCGCGGCCAGATCGGCGATGCCCACCACCGACAGATCGATGCCGCCCGTGAGCATCGCCACCATGACGGCGATCGACAGGAGCCCGAGTTCGGGGAACGTGAAGCTGATCGACTCGAAATTGTAGTAGCGGAGGAACTTCTCCGGACTCAGCGCCGACATCGTCACGAAAACCAGCACCGTTATGACCACGAGCTGGAGGATGTTGTCGTGCCGGGCGAGAAAGCGGCGGAAGCCTGAGGCTGGCTGGACGGTCGCGGTGCTCATGAGGTCACGCCAAGCGCTTGCGGTCACGCCACGCCGTCAGCGCGGTCGAGCACACGATGATGACGCCGACAACGACCTGCTGCCAGGTCGTATCGACGTGCATCAGGATGAGGCTGTTCTTGATCATCACCAGGAGGAACACGCCGAGCAGGGTGCCGCCGACGCTGCCGCGCCCGCCGAAGATGCTGGCGCCCCCCAGCACCACGGCCGCGATGACGTCGAGCTCGAAGCCGACGAAATCGCGCGGGTTGGCGAGCCAGATCATGGACGCATGCAGCAAGCCCGCGAAGCCGGCCAGCGCGCCCGCCGTGCAATAGGCGAAGAACAGCGTCTTGCGGGTGTCGAAACCGACTCGCGACGCCGCCTCCGGGGCGCCCCCGTAGGCGTAGAGGCTGCGGCCCACCATGGTATGACGCAGCACGAAATGGACGGCGACCGCCAGGCCCGCGTAGATCAGGATCATGGCGGAAAGCCCGAAACGGGTGCCGTCCGCGTGCGTCACGGAGACCACGTCCCGGCTGCCGAAAGCGATCAATTGCTGGGGCATCTTGTTGATATTGACCACGCTGGTGCCGACGAGCCCGAGCAACAGTCCCCGCACCACGCTGGCGGTGCCGAGGGTGACGATCAGCGGGATCATGCGGAAAGCCCGGATGGCGAGGGCGTTGAAGGCGCCGAGCAAGAGCCCGATCAGCGTGGCGGCCAGGAACGGCACCGCCACGCCAGTGTAACCGGTATCGACCATGGCGCGCACGACGAGGTACATGGCCGCGGCCGCGAAGGCCGGGAACGACACGTCGATCCCGCCCGAGATCATCACCAGCAGCACGCCGAGCGCCATGATGCCCGTGATGACGTTGCTCTTCAGCAGGCCGAACAGGTTATCGAGGCTCCAGAACGCGGGGTTGATGGCCCCGATGCCCAGCATGGCGGCCAGGAGCACGAGGGCCACGATGGCTTCCGGGCGGCGCAGGAGGGACAAGGCCGCTACCTCAGGGTCTTCAGCGCGGCACTGATCGAGTCTTCCGACGCGGTGCCGCTCTCGAAGCGGTCGACGAAGCGGCCGCGGTGCATCAGGATGACGGTGTTGCAGTGCTGCAGCAGTTCGGGGACGTCGTCCGAGATCATCAGCACGGCGAGCCCCCGCTCGGTCGCGAGGCCGCGAATGATGCGGTGGATCTCGGCCTTGGAGCCGACGTCGACCCCGACCGTCGGGCCGTTGAGGATGAGGACGCGGGCTTGCGTCAGCAGCCATCGGCCGATCACGACCCGTTGCTGGTTGCCGCCCGACAGAAAGCCTACCGGTGTCGCGCCGCTGCGAGTCGCGATCTGCATGGCGGCGATCATGTCGTCGCTGAGTCGGTCGGCGCGGGCGCGGTCGACGATGACACCTGAGGTCACGCGGTCGAGCGAACTCGCCAGGATGTTATTGGCGACCGACTGGGTGAGGAACAGCCCCTCGCCGAGCCGGTCCTCCGGCACGTAGGCGATCCCATGCCGGACGGCGTCCTGCACGGTGCCGAGCCGCACCGGTACGCCATCGATGCGGATGCTGCCCGCATGGTCCGGACGCAGGCCGAAGAGCGCGAGCGCCAGTTCCGTGCGCCCTGCCCCGATCAGGCCCGACAGGCCGACGATGTCACCGGGCCGCAACACGAGGTCGACGCCCTCGACAGCGCCCGGCACGGTCAGCCCCTTCACGTCGAGCCGCGGTGTCGCCGCGTCGTCCCGCTCCGGACCCTGGTAGGACTCGTGGCCGAGGTCGTGGCCCGTCATGTGGCGGGTGATAGAGGCTTCGGTGAAGTCGGAGATCGGACCCTCGAGGACCTTGCGGCCGTTGCGCATCACGGTCAGGCGCTCGCTGATCTCCAGCATCTCGCGCATCTTGTGGCTGACGAACAGCACCGCGATGCCGTCGCGCTGGATCGTGCGGGTGATGTCGAGGAGCCGGTCGACCTCGTTGCGGGTGAGCGCCGTGGTGGGCTCGTCCATGATGATGAGCCGCGCTTCGGCCTGCAGGGCGCGGGCGATGGCGACGATCTGCCGGGCCGAGGTGGGCAGGCTCCCGACCTCGGCTTCGAGCGGGAGGTCGATGCCGAGCCGGTCGAGCGCCGTCCGGGCGATGCGCCGGACCTCCCCCCAGCGCACGGCCCTGCGGCGCTCCTTCAAGAGGCCGTTCATGGCCAGGTTCTCGGCGACGCTGAGGTTCCCGAACAGCGACATATCCTGGTAGATGACCTGGATGCCGCGCGCGACGGAACCGGCCGGCGTCAGCCGCCTCACCGGCTCGCCGTCGATCAGGACTTCCCCGTCCTCGGGCTGGTAGACGCCCGACATCACCTTGATGATCGTCGACTTGCCGGACCCGTTCTCTCCGGCCAGACAATGAATCTCGCCGCGCCGCACCGTCAGGGAGACGTCGTCGAGCGCCTGGATCCCGGCGAAGCGTTTGCCGACGTGGCGCAGTTCGATCAACGCATCGGCCATGGCGCCCGCCGGGGCGCGCGAGCCGGTCGCTCTCAGAAGTTGTAGTCCTTCATGTTGGCCGTGGTGACGCCGACCCATCCCGAGCCGTAAAGGATCTTCGGGTTGCCCGCATCCGGCACCTTGAGCGCGTTATAGCCCGGCAGACCAAGGTCGAGTCCGGCCTTGATGTCGGCACCCTTCTTCTGCAGCACCATAACGGCAAGCTCGTCCATGGCATAGCCGGCGGCCGCCGGGTCCCAGAACTGGATGTAGTCGATGTCGCCGTTCTTGATATACTGGCCCGCCACCGAGACGAGGCCGGTGCCGGAGAAGAACACCTTACCCTTCAGGTTGCGCTCGGCGATGAGGCGGCCCGCACCCGCCGAGGTCGGCATGGGGGCACCCAGAATGCCGGTCACCTTGGGGTAAGTGGTCAGCGCTTCCTTCAGCTTGTTGTAGTCCTGGTTGGCGTCGTCGTAGGTCTCGAGCCGGTTCGTGACCAGCTTCATGTCGGGGAAATGCTCTTTCTGGTAGGCGACGGCGCCGTCGATCCACTCGTTCTGCGACTTCGACGTCAGGCTGCCCACGGTCGCGACGTAGTCGCCCTTGCCGCCCATCTGCTTGCCCAGCATTTCCATCAGCTTGGCGCCGTAGGCCTTGTTGTCGAAGGCCTCGATGTCGAAGTCGACGTTCTGGATGTTCGAGGCCTCGTGGGAGATCACCACGATGCCGCGGTCCCGCGCCTTCTTGAGCACGGGCTCGACGGCCTCGACCGAGAACGGCACCACGCAGATGGCGTCGACGCCCTGGGCGATCAGGTTCTCGATGATCTCGACCTGGGCGGCCGCGTCGGCCTGGCTCGGCCCGACCTCGTAGGCGTCCTGGCCCGTATCCGCCTTGAACTGCTTCACGCCCTCGCGCATGCGGTCGAACCAGGCGATGCCGTCGACCTTCACCACAGTGGCGATCGTATAAGTCTTGCCGGTCGCCGAAACCCGGATGTCCTTGACGACCTTGGATGTATCGAGCGGCCCTTCGGCCCGTGCGGCGCCCATCGCGAGCACCAACGCCACGGCGGCGGTCGACATCAGCTTCAGCATTGACGTGTCCTCCAGAGCTTGCATTTTCTTGTGATGATCGTATCAACGCTGTGAGGATTACATCGCTCGGTGGGATCGTCAAGCGTGTCCATCTCGATCAAGATGCCGAACAGCAGCGGCCCGGTGCCGCCGATGAAGCCCCGACGTCACGCCGACCGGGTCGCGGCGCTGGCCGAGGCGCTGAGCGGGCCCGGGGTGCTGCATCTGCGCGAGGCGGCTCGCGTGCTCGGCGTCTCGGAAATGACCGTTCGCCGCGACGTCGCGGAAGTGCCCGACTGGTTCAGCTACCTCGGCGGCTACATCGTGCAGCGCCGAGCGAACCGCGCCTATGTGATGGCCGAGGAGCAGGGCGCCCATGCCTCGGCCAAGAGCGCCATCTGCGCCCGGGCAGCCGAATTGATCGAGGACGACGACACCGTCTTCATCGACTGCGGCACGACCATGCCGTATCTCGTCAGGCAGTTGCCACCCGGGCGCGCCATCACGGTGGTGTGCTACGCCTTGAACATCGCCGTGCCGCTCTCGACCTTGCCGCAGGTCCGGCTCATCGTACTGGGCGGGCTCTTCAACGGCTCGTCGGCGTCATTCGCCGTGGAAGACGGTTTGGCGACATTGGGCCGGCTCGGCATCAACAAGGCCTTCATCTCGGCGGGCGGCGTTCATGCCGAGAAGGGCGTGAGCTGCTCCAACTTCCACGAGGTTGCGGTCAAGAGAGCCGCGATGCGCGTGGCCCTGGCGCGTTGCCTCGTCGTCGACGGCAGCAAGCTCGGCAAGGTCAAGCCGGCCCCCTTCGCCGACCTCGCCGCCTTCGACACCGTCATCACGACGGACGCGCCGGGGGTGTCCGTTATCCGGGCGACCTTCCCGGGACGCTTCCTCCTCGCCTGACGCACGCCGCGTCTCGCCCACCCTCTCGCGTCCTCGCGAGCGCCAGGATCGGACCGGAGCCATGGACGATCGCACCGACACCACCCGGCACGCTGTTGCGGATCATTCCCGGTTTCAGATTGCCGGCACCGAGCACCGCAACCCGGGTACCGCGCTTCGGCCTGACTGGTTCGAGGACGTCGGAGTCAATCTCAGCGCCGCCGAGCGCCGGGCCGCGACGCTCGGCACGCGGCGATCCGTCAAAAGGGAGTATCAGGCAGCCTGGCTGGTCAAGGCGCTGACCTGCATGGACCTCACGACCCTGGCGGGCGACGATACGCCGGGCCGGGTGCAGAGGCTCTGCGCCAAGGCGCGCCGGCCGCTGCGCGACGATATCGTGGAGGCGCTCGGCCTCGCCGACGCACCGCCGACCGTCGGCGCCGTCTGCGTCTATCCCACCATGGTGGCGCCGGCCGTCAAGGCGCTCGGCGGCTCCGGCATCCCGGTGGCCTCGGTCGCGACCGGCTTCCCGGCCGGACTGACACCGCTGCCGCAGCGTCTCGACGAGATCCGCTACGCGGTCGGCGAGGGCGCGGCCGAGATCGACATCGTGATCACCCGGGCTCATGTGCTGCTCGGCCGATGGAGCGCGCTCTACGACGAGGTCGCGGCCATGCGGGAGGCCTGCGGCCCAGCCCACATGAAGGCGATCCTGGGCACGGGCGACCTCAGGACGCTGCGCAACGTCTACCGGGCCAGCGCCGTCGCCATGCAGGCCGGGGCCGACTTCATCAAGACCTCGACCGGCAAGGAGGACGTCAACGCCACCCTGCCGGTGAGCCTCGTCATGGTCAGGGCGCTCCGCGACTACGGCGAGCGCACCGGCGCGCGGGTCGGCTTCAAGCCGGCCGGCGGCCTCAAGACCGCCAAGGATGCGCTGAACTGGCTGGTCCTGATGAAGGAGGAACTCGGCCGCCCCTGGCTCGAACCCGCGCTGTTCCGCATCGGCGCCAGTTCGCTGCTGGCCGACATCGAACGCCAGCTCGAGCACCACGTGACCGGCCACTACGCCGCGGCCGAACACCACCCCATGGCGTGACGTCACGCCATCGAGCGAGGACCCCGATGCTGCAGATCAGAGAGATCCTCGACACCATGGATTACGGCCCTTCACCGGAAGCCGCCGACGTGGTCACGGACTGGCTCGCCGCCCATGGCCGGAGGTTCGGGCATTTCATCGGCGGCGACTTCATGCGTCCCGCCGAGAACGGGACGTTCGCGGTGCATGATCCGGCCACCGGCGCCGTGCTGGCCAACGTGGCCCAGGGCTCCGAGGCCGACGTCGACGCGGCCGTGGCGGCCGCCAAGGCGGCCTTCGCAGGCTGGTCGGCGACACCCGGTCACGCCCGGGCTCGCTACCTCTATGCCCTGGCGCGGCTGGTCCAGAAGCGCGAGCGCTTCCTCTCGGTGTTGGAAACGCTCGACAACGGCAAGCCCATCCGCGAATCGCGCGACATCGACGTGCCGCTCGTGGCCCGGCACTTCTACCATCACGCGGGCTGGGCCGAGCTCGTCGCGACCGAGTTTCCGGACCAGCGGCCGCTGGGGGTCTGCGGCCAGATCATCCCGTGGAACTTCCCGCTCCTGATGCTCGCCTGGAAGATCGCGCCGGCACTGGCGGCCGGCAACACCGTGGTGCTGAAGCCCGCCGAGTTCACGCCGCTGACCGCGCTGGCCTTCGCCGAGATCTGCCAGGAGGCGGGCCTGCCGAAGGGCGTGGTCAATATCGTCTGCGGCGACGGCGCCACGGGGGCGGCGCTGGTGCGGCACCCCGAGGTGGCCAAGATCGCGTTCACGGGCTCGACCGAGGTGGGCCGCGCCATCCGCGAGAGCACCGCGGGCTCGGGCAAGAAGCTGTCGCTCGAACTCGGCGGCAAGTCGCCCTTCGTGGTGTTCGAGGATGCCGACCTCGACGGCGCGGTCGAAGGCGTGGTCGACGCCATCTGGTTCAACGCCGGCCAAGTGTGCTGCGCGGGCGCGCGCATCCTGGTCCAGGAGGGCGTGGCGGAGCGCTTCTACGCCAAGCTCAAGCGCCGCATGGCGACGCTCAGGACCGGCAACCCGCTCGACAAGTCGACCGACGTCGGCGCCATCGTGGCGCCGGTCCAGTTGCAGCGCATCCGCGACCTCGTTCGGCAGGGCGTGGCCGAGGGCGCCACCTTGTTCCAGGCCGGTGGGGACCTCCCGGCCGAGGGGTGCTTCTTCCCACCCACGCTCTTCACCGAGGTCGCGCCGGCCTCGACGATCGCCGAGGTCGAGATCTTCGGCCCCGTGGCGGTCGCCACCACGTTCCGCACGCCCGACGAAGCGGTCGCCCTCGCCAACAACACCCGCTACGGCCTCGCGGCCTCGATCTGGTCCGAGAACATCAACGTCGCGCTGGATGCCGCGGCCAGGATCAAGGCCGGCGTGGTGTGGATCAATGCCACCAACCTCTTCGACGCCGGCGCCGGTTTCGGCGGCTACAAGGAAAGCGGCTTCGGACGGGAAGGCGGCCGCGAGGGCCTCGCCGAATATCTGGCGCCGGTCCGGACGGGGAACTCGGTTTCCACGGCGGAACCGACATCGCCAGCGCTCTCGGCCCTCCCGGCCGAGCCTCGCGTGGCCGAGGGACTGCCCGGCATCGACCGCACGGCGAAGCTCTACATCGGCGGCAAGCAGGCGCGGCCGGACGGAGGCTACAGCTTCACGGTGCGCGACGGCGCGGGTGCGCCGCTCGGGCTGGCGGGTCTTGGCAACCGCAAGGACGTCCGCAACGCCGTCGAGGCGGCCGGCAAGGCCGGCGCCTGGGGCACCGCCACGGCGCATAACCGCGCCCAGGTGCTCTACTATCTGGCCGAGAACCTGTCGGCCCGCGCGGCCGAGTTCGCGCACCGTATCTCCGCCATGACGGGTGCTGGGACACCCGAGGCGGCGCGCGAGGTCGAGGCCGCCGTGGCCCGGATCTTCTTCTACGCGGCCTGGGCCGACAAATACGACGGGCGGATCCATGCGACCCGCTCGCGGCACGTCACGCTGGCCATGCACGAGCCCTTCGGCATCATGGGACTGGTCTGCCCCGACGAGGCGCCCCTGCTGGCCCTCGTGTCGCTGCTGATGCCCGCCATCGCCATGGGCAACCGGGCCGTCGTCGTGCCGTCGCCGGTCCATCCGCTGGCCGCCACCGACCTCTACCAGGTGCTCGACACCAGCGACGTGCCGCCCGGCGTCGTCAACATCGTGACGGGCGACCGCGAAACGCTGTCGAAGACCCTGGCCGAGCATCACGACGTCGCGGCGCTCTGGTACCGCGGCTCGCGGGCGGGCGGCGCCGCGGTCGAGAAGGCCTCGGCCTCGAACCTCAAGACGACCTGGATCGACGATGGGCAATCCCAGGACTGGTTCGACCCCGCGCTGGCGCAAGGCCGCGCGTTCCTCGACCGCGCCACGCAGATCAAGACCGTCTGGGTGCCCTACGGGGAATGACGGCAGGATTGTCCGGGCCCGCGCATCTGAAGCCCCGGACGCTCGAAGGGCACCGGTGCCCCCGCGTGAGGACGAGTGCTGGCGCGGACCGAGGACGGCCTCCTTTCCGCATCCGGCCCGCACCGGGTACGATCACGAGACGACACCGACAGTGAGCGCCGCCACCATGTCGCCGATCAGCAATGCCCGCATGTATGCCGTGACGCCGGCGGTCGAAGCCGCCTGGAGTGCGCTGCTGGACCACATCGCGGCCGAGGCCGGGGTCGCGCTGGCCTATACGCCCTACCCCGCGCCCGAGCCGCTCGACGTGCTGTGGCGAAGGCCGGATCTCGGCTGCGTGTTCATGTGCGGGTTCCCGATCGCTCTGCGGCTGGCCGAGGTGGTGCCGCTCGCCTCGCCCATCCCGGCCGCGGATTGGGCCGGCGGCCAGGCGCTCTATCGATCGGACTTCATCGTGCGGGCCGACAGCGGCTTCCGGACGCTCGCCGACACGTTCGGCGGCACGGTCGGGTGGACGGTCGAGCATTCGCATTCCGGCTTCAATGCCCCGCGCCACCACCTTCTGGAACTCCGACCGGCGGACGGCCGGCCGTTGTACCGCCGCAGCGTCGGTCCGCTGGTCACGGCACGCGGGGTCCTCGATGCCGTGGTCGACGGGCGGATCGACGTCGGGCCGCTCGACAGCTACTGGCACCTGCTCTTGCGGCGCCACGCGCCCCACCTCCTCGCGGGCGTCCGCACGGTGGCATTCACCGATCTCGCGCCTCTGCCGGCCCTCGTCGCGTCGCCCAGCACCCCCGAACGGTCGGTCGCGGCCTTGAAGCATGCTCTCGCGAGCGCCGCGTCGCGGCCCTGGTTCGCGGCGCTCGGCGAAGCCTTGTGCATCACGGGCTTCGAAACCGTGACCCAGGACAGTTTCGCCACCACGCTCCGTTGGGCCGAGGACGCGGAAGCCGCGCGCTACGGCGCGCCGGGGTAACCGATCACGGCCGCTCCCTACCTCTGCGCGGTTTCCCAGTGTGAAGCCAGATAGAAGGGTGCGTTGGAGGGGGGCAGCGGGCGCGCCCCGGCGATATGGTCGGCCGCCTTCTCGGCCAGCATGATGGTCGGCGCGTTGAGGTTGCCGGTCGTGATGGTCGGCATGATCGACGAATCCGCCACCCGGAGCCCCTCGACCCCGATCACCCGCGTGTCGGGGCCGACCACGGCCTCGGGATCGTCGAGAGCGCCCATGCGGCAGGTCGAGCAGGGATGGTAGGCGCTCTCGACGTGCTGGCGGATGAAGGCATCGATGTCCTCGTCGCTTCTCACCTCGGCGCCGGGCTGGATCTCGCGGCCGCGATAGCGGTCGAAGGCCGGCTGCCCGAAGATCTCGCGGGTGAGGCGGACCGCGGCCCGCATCTCGGCCCAGTCGTCCGGATGGCTCATATAGTTGAAGCGGATCGCCGGCGGATCGCTCGGATCGGCCGAGCGCAGCGTGATGCGGCCCCGGCTCTTCGAGCGCATCGGCCCGACATGGGCTTGGAACCCGTGTTGGTCGGCCAGATCCTTGCCGTTGTACGAGATGGCGGCCGGCAGGAAATGGTACTGCAGGTCCGGCCATTCCACGCCGGCACGCGACCGGATGAAGCCGCAGCTCTCGAAGTGGTTCGTGGCGCCGAGCCCCTCCCGCGTCAGCAGCCATCGGGCACCGATTTTGGCCTGGGACAGCTTGCCGAGCGCGCCATAGAGGGTGATCGGCTCTTCGCAGGCGACCTGGAAATAAAACTCGAGATGGTCCGTCAGATTGCCCCCGACTCCCGGCCGATCCGCTACGACCGGTATGCCGTACTCGCGCAGATGGGCTGCCGGACCGATGCCCGACAGCATGAGGAGCTGCGGCGAGTTGATGGCGCCGCCCGCCAGGATCACCTCGCGCCGCGCCGCGACCTCCACGGGCCGGCCATGCAGCCGGCACGCGAGCCCGACGGCCCGGCGCCCCTCGAAGAGGATCCGCTCGGCCCCGCATTGCGTCCAGACGGTCAGGTTAGGCCGGCCCCGCGCAGGGTCGAGATAGGCCCGGGCGGCGCTCCAGCGGATACCGTCCCGGATGGTCCGGTCCATCCGCCCGAAGCCTTCCTGCTGGAAACCGTTGACGTCCTCGGTCACCGGGTACCCGGCCTCGCGCCCCGCGTCGACGAAAGCCGCGTAGAGCGGGTTCGCCATCGGGCCGTAGCTCGTATGGAGCGGGCCGTCGCTGCCGCGGTAGGTGTCGCCGCCCTCCTCCCGGGTCTCGGCGCGTCTGAAATAGGGCAGCACATCCGCATAGGCCCAGCCGCGGGCACCGGCCCGGTCCCAAGCCTCGAAGTCGAGCGCGTTGCCGCGGATGTACACCATGCCGTTGATCGACGATGACCCGCCCAGAACACGGCCGCGCGGGCAACTGATACGGCGCCCGCCGAGATGCGGCTCGGGCTCGCTGAAGTAACCCCAGTTGGTGCGCTCGATCCCCATGGCGATAGCGAGCGCGCTCGGCATGCGGATAAAGGGCGACCAATCGTTGCCGCCACTCTCGACCAGCAATACCGAGGAGTTCCCATCCTCCGTCAACCTGTTGGCCAGCACGCAACCGGCCGACCCGGCCCCGACGATGACGTAGTCGAATGCGGTGGACAAGGGCGGGCTTTCAGCGGTTCGTGCGCCGCTCCTGCGAGGGCGTGCGGTGGAAATGCTCGGAGTAGCATTTCGAGAAATGCGAGGCCGACACGAAGCCGCAGGCGAGGCCGATCGACAGGATCGGCATGCTGGTCTGCAGCAGTAGCTGGCGCGCCCTGGTGAGACGCAGGCCGAGATAGTAGCGGGTCGGCACCTGGCCGATGTATTTCCGGAACAGGCGCTCCAGTTGACGTGTCGACAGGTCCGCCCCTTCGGCGAGGTCGACGCAGGACAGCGGCTGCTCGATGCAGCGCTCCATCTCGCCCACCACGCTGATCAGCTTCGGATGGGCCACGCCGAGCCGCGAGCGCAACTCCATCCGCTGCCGCTCGTCGCCGTCGCGCATGCGGTGGTGGATCAGTTGGTCGGTGACGCCAGACGCCACCTCCTGACCCTGCTGGCGCGCGATCAGGGCCAGCATCATGTCGATCGCGGCGGTGCCGCCCGCGCAGGTGAAGCGCGTGCGGTCGATCTCGAAGAGCTCCTCCGTGATGTCGATCTGGGGAAACTGCTCGCGCAGGCTGTCCTGATTTTCCCAGTGGATCGTGCAGCGATGATGGTCGAGCAGGCCGGCGCGCGCCAGCACGTAGGTGCCGGTGCAGACCGCGCCGATCGGGATACCGCGCGATGCCAGGCCGCGCAGTCGGGCCGAGAGGTCGCGATGATCGAAGGTCTGCACGTCGACGCCGGCGCAGACCACGGCCGCGGTCGCGCCTTGCATGTCGGCGAAGCTGCCGTCCACGGTCAGCTTCAAGCCGTTCGACGCGGCGACGGGCTGGCCGTCGGCCGAGAGTACCCGCCAGCTGAAGCTGTCCTGCCCCTGCACCCGGTTGGCGAGCCGCAGCGGCTCGATGGCCGACGAGAAGGCGATCATCGAGAAGGACGGCACGAGCAGGAAAGCCACCGAGCTCACGTCGGCGAAGCTGCGCGACATCGCGCCCCGGCCTGGATGGTCGTCGCCCGCACGTCGGGGCATCGGCCGCAAGGGCAGTGTTGCGGCGGGTTTCTGCGGCACCGTCCTCAGGGCGAGGCCGCCGGCATCCTGTTTGACGATGGACATGACGAGAAGCCGATCATGCAGCCGTTGGATGACCGCGTACGGGATCCGGGTCGTCCGGAGTCGTGCGTTCGCGACACTGGCTGTCGAGAATGGGCGAGGCACGCTGTTTCGTCAACTCAGCAATGCGAATCCAGCATTGACACCTGAAAAGTCCGTGCCTCCCGGCGGCTGGACGACTGCCAGGCTGCTTGCACCACCTGACCCAGGCTCACACCGGCCAGCCTTCGCGGCGGTAGGCCGAGTCCCAGAACATCCACTCGAGCTGCATGGCGCGGGTGAAAGCGGCGTGCATGGCCTGGTGCTGGGACGGGCCGGCTGTGGTGGCAAGGGCATCGGTCGTCGCGATCATGGCATCGACCGCGGCCGTGAAATCTTCGCCCGCATAGGTGTCGATCCAGGCCCGGTAGGGGTTGTCGGGCGCGGCGGTCCGGTGGATGTGATGCCCCACCTCGCGATAGACCCAGAAGCAGGGCAGCAGGGCTGCGAGGTGGACCGGCAGAGCTTCCCGGAAGCCGCTGGCGACCAGGAACGACGCGTAATGGTGGCAGGCGGGCGACATCGGGACGGCCGCCACGGCCGCGTCGTCGAGGCCGAACCGCTTGAAGTACTCGGTGTGGAGCGCGCGCTCGACCACCACGGCCTCCCGGGCCGCCTCGGCGAACTGGACGATGTGATCGGGATGGTCGGCCCGCGCCGCCGCGACCGCCAGTGCCTGGGCGAAGGCGATCAGGTATTTGGCGTCCTGCACGATGTAGTGACGGAAGACCTCGAGGCCGAGCCGCCCCTGTGCCAGTTCGACGTTGAACGGCATGGCGAGAATGCGGCGGTAGAGTGGACCGTTGCGGGCCCAAGCTTCGGCGGAAAAGCGTCGCTGTACCAAGGTCATGGCGGCGGGTCCCTTCATCTGTCGCGGCAAAGCCGCGAAAGCGGCCCTATGAGGGGCGCCGTCGTGGGACGTCCCCTCATCCACCTTCGCTGCGCTCAGGCACCTTCTCCCGCAAACGGGAAAAGGGCAGAACGCCCGTCAGGCGAAACGTTTCGCGGCCTGGCGCTGGTCGGCGATCAGCTTGGCGAGGTCCATGCCGACCGGCTGGCCATTCTCGACGCGCCACTGGCCCGCCACCATCACACGGTCGGCCCGGTGGGCGTTGCACAGGATCAGCGCCGCCAGCGGATCGTGGGCACCGGCGAAACGCGTCTCATCCAGCGTGAACAGAGCGAGGTCGGCCTGCATCCCCGGCGCGATGCGCCCGATGTCGTCGCGGCCGAGGCAGCGCGCCGAGCCTTCGGTACCCCAGCGGATCACGTCATGGTGCGTGACGCGCTCGGCGCCGTAGCGCAGGCGGCCGATCATCAGGGCCTGGCGCAGCGCCTCCATCATGTTGGAGGCGTCGTTCGACGCCGAGCCGTCGACCCCGAGCCCGAGCTTCACGCCCGCGGCTTCGAGTTCGACGGTGCGGCAGATGCCCGAGGCCAGCACCATGTTGGACGCAGCGCAATGGCATATGCCGACGCCGTGGCGACCGAGCGTCGCGACTTCGGCATCGTCGAAGTGGATGCCGTGGGCCAGCCAGGCGCGCGGCGTGAGCCAGCCGTTGCGCTCCAGGAGGTCGAGGGGACGACAGCCGTAGCGCTCCAGGCAGAAGCGCGTCTCCTCCGCGGTCTCGGCGAGGTGGGTGTGAAGCGGGCAATCGAAACGTTCGGCGAGCGTTGCGGTCTCGCGCATGAGCCGCTCGGTCACGGTGAAAGGCGAGCAGGGTGCGAGTCCGATCTGGATGTCGGCTCCGGGCGAAGCGTCGTGGAAGAGGGAGAGGACGCGCTCGCTGTCGCGCAGGATCGTATCCTCGTCCTGGACCACGGTATCGGGCGGCAATCCGCCGTCCTTCTGCGACAGGTTCATGGAGCCGCGCGTCACGGTCATGCGCAACCCGATCTCCCGCGCCGCCTCGACCTCGATGTCGACCGCCCCCTCCAACCCGGCCGGGTACAGGTAATGATGATCGGCCGCGGTGGTACAGCCCGACATCAGCAACTCGACGAGCGCGATCCGCACGGCCGCACGGAGGTCATCGGGCGTGAGCCGGGCCCAGATCGGGTAGAGGGCCTGCAACCATGGGAACAGCGGCTTGTTGATCGCCGCGGGATGGGCGCGGGTCAGCGTCTGGTAGAAATGGTGGTGCGTGTTGACGAGACCCGGCAACACGACATGCCGCCCGGCATCGAAGACCCGGTGCGGCCCCTCGGGTTCGCGCCCAGCCGGCACCAGGCTCTCGATCTCCCTTCCTTGCACGACGATGCCGCGCTCGGCGCCGTCGGCCAGGATGGCAAGCGGGTCCTTGATCCACAGCCGATCCTGCAGCGCGACGGCGCTCAATAGAGCACCTTGCGGGTTTTCGCGGCCCAGGCCCCGAATGCAGCTTCGGCCTCGGGCAGCCGCAGATGCCGGGTCGGCATGCGGCGCTCGAGCGGTGGCTTCGGAACCTCGTCGTAGAGGAAAGCGTCGTCGAAGCCGATAGCGGCTGCCTGATCGCGCGTGTTCGCAAACACGAGGCGGTCGAGCCGCGCCCAATAGATGGCGCAAAGGCACATCCGGCAAGGCTCGCAACTCGAGTAGATCGTGGCGCCGGCAAGCGAGAAATCATCGACCGCCGCGCAGGCGCGCCGGATCGCCATGACCTCGGCATGGGCGGTGGGATCCCTGGCCGAGGTGACGGCGTTCCACCCCTCCGCCAGGACGATGCCGTCCCGCACGATCACGGCACCGAAAGGGCCGCCGAGTTCGGCTTCCATGCGGGACCGCGACAGCGCCGCGGCCCGGGCCAAGAAGGTCCTATCCGGGTCGTCAAGATCCATGCCCGATCTCCTCGCCTTCACGGTCGGGCAAGACCACCGCCGGCCAAGAGGAGCGGGGGCGCGGTCATCGGAGCGGACCGAGACCTGGATCGGCGCCTCTCACCATTCCCCGGTGTTCTTCATCGAGGCCCAAGGCTCCGCCGGCGCCTTGGGGCCGCCCTTCTGCAACAGTTCGAGCGAGATGTCGTCGGGCGTCCGTACGAAAGCCATATGGCCGTCCCGGGGCGGACGATTGATCGTCACACCGGCGTCCATCAGTTTTGCGCACAGGGCGTAGATGTCGTCGACCTCGTAGGCCAGATGGCCGAAGTTGCGGCCACCCTTGTACTCCTCGGGGTCCCAGTTGTGGGTGAGTTCGACGAGCGGCGCCTGCTCGGCCTCCCCGCGCGCCACATCCTCCGAGGCGGCCAGGAACACGAGGGTGAAGCGCCCTTTCTCGTTGTCGATGCGGCGTGTCTCCGTCATGCCGAGAAACTGCTCGAAGAACTGGAGCGTCTTGTCGAGATCCGTGACCCGAATCATCGTGTGCAGGTAGCGCATGGTGTGTCCTCGTCGAAGAACGGCCGCGTGCCCGCCGGGGCAGCGACCATGTCGGGTCCTGGGATGCGCTCGCCAAACGCCTGGCTTCCCCGAAAGATGCCGGCCGCGCGGGTGAACGCCGGGTGAAGCGCAGCCTCATGATCGGTTCAGCCGGGGCCCGCTAGTGGTGCCCCATGGCTACGGAGGCCGGCCCGCGAGGCAGCCTCCAGAGAAGGAAATCCATTCATGTCATCTCTCGTCACCTCCACCCAGGGCTTTTTCAGGGCCGCCATGGTGGCCGGCGCAGTCACGGTGACGGTCGCTGGCGCGGCCGTCACCACGTCGGAGCCGGCCGCAGCCTATGAGGGCTTCCACGGCGGCATATATCGCCACGGCGGGTTCGGCCACTTCGGCGGCTATGGCCACCGTTACGGCTTCGGCGAGCGCCGCTTCGGCTACGGGTTCGGCCGGTCTTACGGCGGCTACGGCTTCCGCCACTACGGCTATGGCTTCGGCTATCGCCCGGTCAGCTATGCGTTCCGGCCCGCCTATCGCGTGTTCCGGCCCGTCCGCTACGTGGTGCCGACTGTCCGCTACGTGGTGCGCCCGGTTCATTATGTGCGGCCGGTCCGTTACGTCGTGCCGGCAGTCCGCTACGTGGCGAGGCCGGTCCGGTACGTGTTCCGGCCCTTCCACCGCGTGTTTCGGCCCTATGGTTACGGCTACGGGGTGCGCGGCCTCGGCTATGGCATCGGCTTCCGCCACGCCGGCTTCGGCTACGCCGGAGGGTACGGCCGCCGCTTCGAGGGTGGCTACGGCCATCGCTTCGGCGGCTTCGGCCACGGTTACGGCGGCAGCTTCCGCCATGTCGGCTACGGCCGGGGCTGACCGCAGCCCGTCCCTCCATTATCGAGCGAACCAGCAGCCGGGCCCCGCCCGGCTGCTTCGTCGTGACGTGAACGCTACCCGCCTTCCGGTGCTCGGTCCGCCGGCTGCCGGCCTCACATCGCGATCGTGCCGTGGCCCTGATGGATGGCCTCGGCTTCGGCCGTGAAGCTTCCGTCGTCTGCGTGGAGCACGACGTCCGGGGCAATCCGCAACGGCGCGCGACTTCCCTTGGTGCCGCCGAGCAGGATGCGCACGGCATCGCCTCGCGGCCGCGCCCGCACCGGCCGCACCACCAGCGCACCGAGTCTCCCGGCCGCGGCCAGGAGCAGGGCCGGCAGCGCCGCGGGTCGATGGATCGCGAGGAACCGGCCACTCGGAGCCAGCAGGGCCACGGCGGCTCTGAGCCAGTCTCCATGGCTCTGCGGCCCCAGCACATGGGCGGCAGCACGGCCCGCGTCGGGCGACGCGCGGACCTCGTCGGCGCGGTAGAAAGGCGGGTTGGTCACCACCAGCGCGGCCCGTTCGGGCAGCAGACCGCCGGCCTGGCAGGCGGCGTGGTTGAACAGGTCCGCCTGTACCACCGCGACCCGCTCCTGGACACCATTCAACGTGCAATTGCAGCGCCCCAACTCCGCCGCACCGGGATCCGCTTCGAGCAGCAGCCCGCGTGCGCCCGGCCAGCGGAGTGCCAGCGCCAGACCCGCTGTTCCGACCCCTGCCCCGACGTCGACGAAGGACCCGGGATCGGTCATGGCGGCCGCCGCCGCCGCCAGCAGCACGGCATCGGTCCCGGCCCGATGCCCTGCCCGGCCTTGATACAGGCTCAGACGTCCGCCGAGCAGCCGGTCGACCGTGGTGGGCCGGGATTCAGCCACGGCGCAACTCGTCGGCGAACCCGGCATCCGTCAGGAGCCGCCGCGCACGGGATTCCGCGTCGCGCTCCACCATGACGCGACGCGGCAGGAAGCCGGCCGAGCCCTCGAGGACGCTCATGTGCTGATCGGCAATGAAATAGGCGATGTTGGATTCGTCGAACAGGGACGACACCACCGAGATCAGGATGAGGTCGTTGGTCCTCAGGATTTCGATCATCGTGTCTCAAGGAAGGGTTCGGGCGGCCGGAGAACCCGCGCCGCAGCGGGGACACGCCGGGAAGACCCGGGCCGATAGCATGTTGCGACGCGGCCACCACGGCCTTATGGTCCGCCCGCGCAGCAGTGACAAGGAAGTGTGCCTTTGGGCGTGGTCATCCCTCTCGATGAAGCGGCTGCCGAGGCCGGCATCGGTAAACTCTGGACCCTTGTGCGGGCCGACATGGAACGGGTCAACCAGACCATCCTGTCGCGGACCGGTTCCAAGGTCACGATGATCCCCGAAGTCGCGAACCACCTCATCGAATCAGGGGGGAAGCGGCTGCGCCCGATGATGACGCTGGCGGCTGCGGGCCTTTGTCATTACGTGGGCGAGGGCCATGTCAAGCTCGCGGCCTCGGTCGAGTTCATGCATACGGCGACGCTGCTGCACGACGACGTGGTGGACCAGAGCGACATGCGCCGCGGCAAGCTCGCGGCCCGCATGCTGTGGGGCAACGAAGCCAGTGTTCTCGTGGGCGACTTCCTGCTCGGGCAGGCCTTCCGCATGATGGTCGAGGTCGGCTCGCTGCCCTGCCTTTCGGTTCTGGCCGATGCCGCGGCCGTCATAGCCGAGGGCGAGGTCATGCAGATCTCGGCCGCCAAGGACACCACGACGACCGAGGACGACTACGTTGCCGTGATCCGGGCCAAAACGGCGGCCCTGTTCGCCGCGGCGTGCGAGGTCGGCCCTATCCTGGCGGGGCGTCCGAAATCGGAGATGGCGGCCTGCCGGGCCTACGGAACCAATCTCGGCATCGCGTTCCAGCTCATCGACGACGCCTTGGATTATGGCGGCTCGAGTATGGCACTGGGCAAGAACGTCGGCGACGACTTCCGCGAAGGCAAGATCACCCTCCCGGTCGTGCTGTCGTTCCGGCGCGGATCGAACACCGAGCGCGCTTTCTGGACGCGTACGCTGGAACGGGGCGAGATCCGGGACGGTGACCTCGAGACCGCCATCGCGACGATGCGGCGCCACCGGACCATCGAGGACACGATCGAGCGCGCCCGTCACTACGGCGCGATGGCACGCGACGCTCTCGAACTGTTCCCGGCGTCTGACCACAAGCAGGCCCTCCTCGAGGTCGTGGAGTTTTGCGTCCGCCGCGCGAATTGACGGCCCCGCGCCGGAACCGGCATGATGCATCGCCTCTTCGGGTCCTGCCGACGGGAGAGTGACGGCTCGAACCGCCGCGGAGGCTCGCCGCCATGGTGACAAGGGTCGTCGTCTGGAACGAGTTCGTCCACGAGCGCGAGAACCAGGCCGTCGGGACCATCTATCCCGACGGGATCCATGAGGCGATCGCGGCTGTGCTCTCGTCGGACCCCGAACTGTCGGTCGTGACCGCGACGCTCGACGCGCCCGAGCACGGTCTCCAAGCCGCACGGCTCGCCGCCACCGACGTGCTGTTCTGGTGGGGCCACAAGGCGCACGGTGCGGTGGAGGACACGATCGTCGATCGGGTCGTGCAGCGGGTGCACGAGGGCATGGGCCTCGTGGTGCTGCATTCCGGCCACTTCTCGAAAGTCTTCAAGCGCATCACCGGCGCGCCCTGCGCGCTGCGCTGGCGCGAAGCCGGCGAGCGCGAGCGGCTGTGGGTGATCGACCCGACCCATCCCATCGCACGAGGCCTGCCGCCCAGCATCGTGCTGCCGAGGTCCGAGATGTACGGCGAACCTTTCGTGGTGCCGGAGCCCGACGAGACGGTGTTCATCTCCTGGTACGAGGGCGGGGAGGTGTTCCGGTCGGGCCTGACCTTCCGCCGCGGCGCCGGCAGGATCTTCTACTTCGGGCCGGGCCATGAGACCTACCCGATCTATCACGACCCGCTGATCGGGGTCGTGCTGCGCAACGCTGCGCACTGGGCCCATAACCCGGCCCCGGTCTGGACCGACGTGGCGTCGGCGCCGAACGTCCCCGTCGACCGGGCGCCCGAGCCGCTGGAAGCACGCGGTCCGTCGCTCCATGCGCCCGGCCAGGAAGGCTATCGATGACGGCCGCCGGGGCCGCCGGGCGGGTGCACCGCATCCTCATCGTCGGCACCGGACATATCGCCAATCGCCACGCCGAGGTCTTCGCCGCCATCCCGGGCTGCAGGCTCGTGGCGGGCGTCGACACCAGTGCCGGGCGTCTCGCCGCCTTCGCGGCGGACCACGGCATTTCCGAAACATTCGGATCGCTCGACGCCGCGATTGCCTGGGGCGGTTTCGACGCTGCCGTCAATGCCACGCCCGATGCCGTGCACAAGCCGACCACACTGCAGTTGCTCGCGGCCGGCAAGGCGGTGTTCTGCGAGAAGCCGCTCGCGACCGGCCACGGCGACGCCGTCGAGATGACGCGGATCGCCGAAGCGGCCGGCGTCGTCAACATGGTCAACCTCACCTATCGCAACGCCGCCGCCATCCAGATGGCACGGCGGATGGTGAGGTCGGGCGAGATCGGCACGGTGCGGCACATCGAGGCCAGTTACCTGCAGAGCTGGCTGACGGCACGCCACTGGGGGGATTGGCGCACCGACGAGCGCTGGCTGTGGAGGCTGTCGACCGCGCACGGCTCGAAGGGCGTGCTGGGCGACATCGGTATCCACATCCTGGATTTCGTGAGCTGGGGGAGCGCGCTCGACGTCACGGCCCTTCACGCCCGCATCAAGACCTTCGACAAGGTCGCGGGCGGCACCATCGGGGCCTACCGACTCGATGCGAACGATTCCGTGGCCGTCACGGCCGAGATGAGCAACGGCGCGCTGGCCGTGATCCACATGACCCGCTTCGCCACCGGCAAGCTCAACGACCTCAACCTGGCGATCTACGGCGACCGCGGCGCCTGCCGGATCTGGGCCAACCATCTCAACTCCCGCCTGGAGGTCTGCCTCGGCCACGACACGGAGACCCAGACCTGGACCGGCGTGGCCTGCCCGCCCGTGCCGCGCAACGAGGAGCGGTTCGCCGCGGCGCTCGGCAGCGGCGTCAACGGGGAGCCGGACTTCCGACGCGCCGCCGACGTCCAGAAACTGCTCGACCTATGCTTCGATTCGGACCGTGAGGGACGGCTGCTGCCGGTCGGGTAGGCCGGAGCGGATCCGACCCCTCCCTGGGGGCGAATTGACTTTCTGCATGCCCGTCCCGAGATTGCAGATATGTCGACGATGATCTCCGAGCTATACGATGCATTGAAGTCGGCCGGAGCACCGGAGGACCAGGCTCGCAAGGCGGCCGAAGTGGTCGCCGGCTACGAGAACCGCTTTGCCCGGATCGACACGGATCTGACGCTTCTCAAGTGGATGGTCGGTTTCAACCTCGCCATAAGCCTCGGTCTGCTGACGCTGCTGCTGCGGCATTGACGCCGAGAGCGCGGACGACGTCGTTCACCCCTGCCGCACCCAGGCCGAAGCGGCCCTATCCCCCCGCCAGAAACGTCTGCCGGGCGCTGGCACCATGTTCCTTCAGCATCTTGCCGCTGGCGCCGTCCACCTCCCGCATCTGGACGTCGTAGCCCCACAGGTCGGCGAGATGCTGGAGAACCTCGCGAGTTTCGCGCTCCTGCATCAAGGTGCCGTTCAGCACGTTGTGCTGGACCATGAGGCGGCGGTCGCCGGCGAGGTCGACATCGATCACCTGGATGTCGGGGTCCTGCCACGCCACGTCGTACTGGCGAGACAGCGCGCGACGAAGGCTGCGGTAGCCCCGCTCGTCGTGGATAGCCTCCACCTTGAGGTCCTTCTTGGGATCGCCATCGTCCAGCACCTGGAACATTCTCCAGCTCCTGATCAGGCTCGGGCTCAGGAACTGCGACACGAAGCTCTCGTCGCGGTAATTCGCCCAAACATTGGCGAGGGTTCCATAGGGATCGCGGTTGCCCGCGATGTCGGGGAACCATTCGCGATCCTCGTCGGTCGGCTCGGTCGAGATGCGGGCGATGTCCTGCATCATGGCGAAGCCGAGCGCATAAGGGTTGATGCCCGAAAAGCGGGGATCGTCATACTGCGGCTGCATCACGACATTGGTGTGCGAGGTTAGGAACTCCAGGTAGGAGCCTTCCGAGATCTGCCCCTTCTCGAAGAGCCGGCCCATGATCTGGTAGTGGCAATAGGTGGCGCAGCCCTCGTTCATCAGCTTGGTCTGGCCCTGCGGGTAGAAATACTGGGCGATCAGGCGGACGATACGGATGATCTCGCGCTGCCAGGGCTGCAGCCGCGGCGCGGACTTCTCGATGAAATACAGGATGTTCTCCTGCGGCAGTTCGAGCAGCGCCTTGCGGCGCTCCTCGCTGAGGTTGCCTGGCTTGCCCTTCTCCTTGTCGGGCACGGTGCGCCAGAGGTCGTTGAACACCTGCTCCTGGTGCTGGCGCCGGTCGCGCTCGCGCCGCTGCTCGGACAGGAGGTCGGGCTTGCGCTTGCGCGGATAGCGATGCACGCCATGGGTCTGCAGGCTGTGGGCGGCATCGAGGACGCGCTCCACCGCGACATGGCCGTAACGCTCCTCGCAATCAGTGATGAACGTCTTGGCGAAGTCGAGATAACCCAGGATACCCTCGGCCTGCGTCCATTGCTTGAACAGGTAGTTGTTCTTGAAGAAGTGATTATGGCCAAACGCCGCGTGGGCAATGACCAGGGTCTGCATCGTGGCGGTGTTCTCCTCCATGATGTAGCTGACGCAGGGATTGGAATTGATGACGATCTCGTAAGCCAGCCCGCGCAGCCCCTTGCGGTAGCCGGCCTCGTGATTCGCGAAATGCTTGCCGAAGCTCCAGTGCTTGTAGAACAGTGGCATGCCGACCGACGAATAGGCGTCGAGCATCTGTTCGGTCGTGATCACCTCGATCTGGTTCGGATAGACACTCAGACCGAGTTCGTCCTGTGCGATCGTCTCACAGGCGTCATGAATGTTCTGGATGGTGGAAAAATTCCAGTCGCTTCCATCGAACAGAAGGTCGTCCGTGCCGGCATTACTGCTCATGCGGTGCCCTGCTTCGCGGTCTGGCTCTTGCGCTCGAACAGCTTACGGAACACCGGGTAGATCTCGGCGCGGTGGCGCACCTTGCACATGGCGAAATCGGCTCCGGCCTTGGCGACCGCCTCATAGGTGCGCCAGAGTTCCGTCTGCCGCTGCACGAAGCCCATGTGGGGGGTCTCGTTCTCGCGGCCGACCTCGAGGTAGGCGAAGTATTGGCAGAGCGGCAGCACACCGTCGCGCAGCATCGTGCCGGTACGCTCGGTATCGCCGGATGAATTGTCTCCGTCGGAAGCCTGGGCCGTGTAGATGTTCCAGTCATCGCGCGGGTAGCGGGCCTGCACGATCGTCATCATCTCGTCGAGCGCGCTCGACACCACCGTGCCGCCGGTCTCGGGCGAGGAGAAGAAGGTCTCCTCGTCCACCTCCTTGGCCTCGTGGGTGTGGCGGATGAAGACGATGTCGACATGCCGGTAGCGGCGCTTCAGGAAGATGTAGAGCAGCGAGAAGAAGCGCTTGGCCAGGTCTTTCATATGCTCGGTCATGGAGGCCGAGGTATCCATCAGACAGAACATCACGGCCTGGGCGACCGGTTTCGGCACTGGCTGGAAGCGGCGATAGCGGATGTCGATCGGGTCGACGAAGCTGACGCGCCGCGTGCGCTCCCGGAGATGGGCGAGTTCGGCCCGCAACGTGGCGAGGCGGTCTGGGTCGAGGCCGCTGTCGGCCAAGGCGTCGATCTCCTCCTCGAGACGGCGCATGTCGTCGCCCTTGGGCCGTCGCAACGCGATGCGACGGGACAGCGAATTGCGCATGGTGCGCGCCAGCGACATGTTGGCGGGCGACCCGGCGGTGGAATAGCCGGCGCGGCTGAGCGATGTGGAGTCGGCGCTGGACAGCCGCTTCTTGGCGAGGTCCGGCAGTTCGAGATCGTCGAAGAACAGGTCGAGATATTCCTCGCGCGACAGCATGAAGCGGAAATCGTCCTCGCCCGATCCGTCCTCCGCCCCTTCCCGGCCGGAGCCGCCACCGCCCCGGGGCTCGCGCGGGATCGTGTCGCCCTGCACGAACTTCCTGTTGCCCGGGAACAGCCCCTCGCGGGTTCCGCCCGACGAAGCCCGGCGCAGACGCGGCTCCCGGATGCCGTCGAGCGGGATAGTGACCTCGCCGCCCTGGTCGATGTCCTTGATGCTGCGCTCCTTCGAGGAGCTCCGGACGGCTTGGCGCACCAGCGTCTTGGCCCGGCGGAGAAAACGCTGGCGGTTTTCGTGGCTCTTGCCACCGGAATTGAGGCGGCGGTCGACGATGTGCATTGCGTCTCGCTTCCGAAGAACCTTCAGCCGGCCTTCTTGACCCTCATGTACCATTCGACGAGGCGGCGAACCTGCCGTTCCGTGTAGCCGCGCGCCACCATGCGCTCGACGAACTCGCCATGTTTCTTCTCGGTGTCGCTGTCGCGCTTCGAGCTGAAACTGATCACAGGCAGCAACTCCTCGACCTGAGAGAACATGCGCCGCTCGATGACGTCGCGCAACTTTTCATAACTGGTCCAGGACGGGTTGCGACCGCTATTATGGGCGCGAGCCCGGAGCGAGAACTTGACGACCTCGTTGCGGAAGTCCTTCGGATTGGCGATGCCGGCCGGCTTTTCGATCTTGGTGAGTTCCTGGTTCAGAAGTTCGCGGTTGAGCAACTGCCCGGTGTCGGGATCCTTGAAATCCTGGTCCTCGATCCAGGCATCGGCATAGTCCACGTAACGATCGAACAGGTTCTGGCCGTAGTCGTGGTAGGACTCGAGATAGGCCTTCTGGATCTCGTGGCCGATGAACTCGGCATAGCGGGGCGCGAGATCGGCCTTGATGAATTCCCGATAGCGCTTCTCGGTCTCGTCGGGCAATTGTTCGCGGCGGATCGACTGTTCGAGCACGTACATCAGGTGGACCGGATCGGCCACGATCTCGGTGGTGTCGTGGTTGAAGGTCGCGGCCAGGACCTTGAAGGCGAAACGTGTCGAAATGCCGTCCATGCCCTCGTCGACGCCGGCAGTGTCCTTGTACTCCTGCATGGATCGCGCCCTAGGATCGACCTCGCGCAGGCTCTCGCCGTCGTAGACCCGCATCTTCGAATAGAGATTCGAGTTCTCGTGCTCGCGGAGCCGCGACAGCACCGAAAAGCGCGCCAGCATATCGAGGGTGCCCGGGGCACAAGGCGCCCCGGCCAGTTCGGATCCACGGATCAGCTTGTCGTAGATGGCCTTCTCTTCGACGACGCGAAGACAGTACGGGACCTTGATGACGTAGATGCGGTCGATGAACGCTTCGTTGTTCTTGTTGGAGCGGAAGGCCTGCCATTCCGCCTCGTTGGAATGCGCCATGATGATCCCGGTGAAGGGGATCGCGCCGATGTTCTCGGTGCCGACGTAATTGCCTTCCTGCGTGGCGGTCAGCAGCGGGTGCAGCATCTTGATCGGCGCCTTGAACATCTCGACGAACTCGAGCATGCCCTGGTTGGCGCGATTGAGGCCGCCCGAATAGCTGTAGGCGTCGGGATCAGCCTGAGACAGGCTCTCGAGCTTGCGGATGTCGACCTTGCCCACGAGCGACGAGATGTCCTGGTTGTTCTCGTCGCCGGGTTCGGTCTTGGCCAGGGCGATCTGGCGGAGGCGGGACGGGTTGACCTTGACGACCTTGAACCTCGAGATGTCACCGCCGAACTCGTCGAGGCGCTTCAGGCACCAAGGGCTCATCAGGCCTGTCAGCCGGCGTCGCGGAATGCCGTAGCGGTCCTCGATGGCGGAGCCCATGGTCTCGGGTTCGAACAGACCGAGCGGGCTCTCGAACACCGGGCTCAGCTCGTTGCCGGCCTTCAGCACGTAGACCGGGTGATGCTCGATCAGCGCCTTGAGGCGCTCAGCGAGCGACGACTTGCCGCCGCCCACGGGCCCGAGCAGGTAGAGGATCTGCTTGCGCTCCTCGAGACCCTGCGCGGCGTGCCGGAAGAAGCTGACGATCCGCTCGATCGTCTCCTCCATGCCGTAGAATTCGCTGAAGGCCGGGTAGAGCCGAACCGTGCGGTTCATGAAAATACGGCCGAGGCGCGGATCCTTGGCCGTATCCACCATCTCGGGAGCACCGATGGCGGCCAGGATGCGCTCCGGGGCACTGGCATACATCATCGGGTCTTTGCGACAGCCTTCCAAATATTCGGAAAGGGACATGTCGGCTGCCCTGCGGGCGTCGTAGGAACGGGCGAAGCTCGTGAACAGGTCGTCCATGATTGAGCCCTCTGTCCGCAAACATTCGGCGAAAGCCGTTTGCCGGGAAGTCTAGCATAACAAACGAGAGTGCCGACCAAATGCCAGTTTCAAGCCAAGTCGCCAGATCGGCACATCGGTCAGTAAACGCCTCAGGGGTGTCCGTTCTATGGCGCTGCCCCTGCCCGCTCGAGGCGTGACAAGATGATGCTCCCCGCTACGGCGACGATGCAAGACCAGTATTGCGCTCCAAGCTTGCGCGAACCAGCCTAAGGGGCGACACGTCGCGCGACAAAAGGTGCCGCCGAGCGGCTGAAGGCAGCATGAACGGCAGGGCGCCACGCTTCACCAGAATGCGTGCCAAGAAAACCGCAAGCACCTGACATCCTTCACGACAAGCCCCCTCGCTGGCTGTTCGGCCAGGATCGTGCGGCGGTTTCGCGATCGCGGGACGGCTTGCGATGTCGCCGGTCCGGCACCGACCACGAGCGGGCGCGACTCTATCGTTTTGAAGGACCGTGCGCCCCGATCATCTCGCGACTGCGGCATCGGCGCAACAGGGACGGTGCCCTGTGCTGGGACGCAAGACCAGCATGTCTGCCTAGAAGTTAGGCAGCCTGATTCCGATCGGGCGAAAGGGCGCGAAAAGGCGCGGGGTCGCGTTCGAGCCATCCGCGAATCATCTCAGCGCGGTGGCCCGCACCCACCAGGCGGGACGCGATCTCATCAGGAGAACTGCGGCACTCCGTGCGGCCCGGCGACCGTCATAGAGCGCGAAGCAGGTCGAGCCCGACCCCGACATGCGCACGACGCGATGGCCTGCCGTGGCCGACAGGGCATCGATGGCGTCGCCGATCCCGGGCACCAAGGACAGCGCCGCCGGTTCCATGTCGTTGCGGCCCCGGTTGAGAGCGTCGAAGAACGCCTCCTGATCAAGGCCGTCGTGCAGCGCAGGGTGTCGGCCGAGGTCGCGCGGCTCGCCCGGCGCCAGACCCATGCGGGCGAAGACGGCGGGCGTGCCCACGGGGACGCCGGGATTGGCCAGCACGGCGTAGATCGGGCGCGCCATGAGCCGCGGGCCGAGCCGGTCACCGGTGCCCGCCATCATGCGCGACCGCGGCTGCACGCAGACCGGGACGTCGGCGCCGGTTTCCCGCGCGGCAGCCTCTAGGCGAGGGTCGTCGAGGCCGAGGCCGTTCAGCCGCGCCAGGAGCCGCAACGCGGCAGCGGCGTCCGACGAGCCCCCGCCGATGCCGGCTCCGACGGGCAGGCGCTTGATAAGGGCAAAAGCGCCGGCCCGCAGACCCTGAACCCGCGCCGCGAGGGCACGGGTGGCTTTCAGCACGAGGTTGGCGTCGAGCGCGCCCGCCGCGGTGGCGCTCGGCCCCGAAACGGCGAGCCCGGGCGGCCCCGATGGGTCCAGCGTCAGGATGTCGGCCACCCCCGCAAAGGCCACGAGGCTTTCGAGGTCGTGATAACCGTCGTGACGGCGCCCGACGACATGCAGGGTCAGGTTGATCTTGGCGGGCGCGCGGGTCAGCAGAACCATGCCGATGCTTCACCCGAAGGGCCCGCTCGGGTCAAGCCGCCGGCATCAACGCAGGACGTTGTCGGGCTGCTGGCGCTCCAGTTCCTCGCCGTAGCGCCTGAGCGCGTGAGCTTCGGTCATGATTCCGACGATGCGCCGGGTCGCTTCATGGTCGACCACCACCAAGGCATCGGCCTCGCTCTTCTCGAAGAGGTCGAGCGCCTCCCGCACTGCCATCCAGGGCAGCAGCATGCGGTCCTTGAAGCGCAGCAAGGTCGCGAGTCCGTCGCCACCCCGGTCGAGCGGCGCCGTGTGGAGGTCGTCGAGCATCACCATGCCGGCGTAACGTCCGCCGCCGTCCACCACCGCGACCTGCTTGGCCGAGCCAAGCGGAAACGTCAGCCGCGCCTCGCGCAGCGAGAGGTCGGTCGGCGCGGTGCGTACGTCGGCCCGCATCAGGGTCTTGACCGACAGTTCGCGCATCCAGCCGATGTCGTGAGGGCCGCGAATGCTCTCGCCGCGCAGGTGAAACCGCCAGGTCGCGAAGGAATAGCCGAACAGTTCCCGCACGATCAGCGACGACACCACCGCCGCGATCAGCGCCGCTACCGTGATGGCGAAATTGCCCGTGGTCTCGAGCGCCAGGGCCGTCATGGTGATGGGCGCCCCGATCACGCCGGTGCCCAGCGCCGCCATGCCGGTCAACGCCGCAACGTCGGGATCGAAGGCGAGATCGGGGTAGATCTGGAATCCGACATCGGCGTAGAGCCGGCCGATGAGGGCGCCGATCAGCAGCGATGCGTAGAACAGCCCACCCCGGAAGCCGGACCCGAGCGACACGGCTGCGGCCGTTCCCTTGAGCAGGATGATGCCCAGGATGGTCCAAGGTGCCAGCGAGGCGACGAGGTCGACCGTCATGGCACCGTGGCCGGCTCCGAGCACCTGTGGCGTGAGGAGCCCCATGGCGCCCATCAGCACGCCGCCGACCGGGGTACGCCACGCCACCGGCACGCGCAGGCGCTTGAAGGCCGTTTCGGTCCCGGCGACCGCCACCATCAGGAGGATACCGGCAAAGCCGCACAGGGCTCCGATCGCCACGACGTGACCGAAATCACCGGCCCCCACCGTGCCGAGCGATTCCGGCTTGATCAGGAAGCCCTCGCTCTCGAAGTTGCGGACGATCAGGCTCGCCACGAGCGCGCTGGTGGCGACGGGCGCCAGCGCCGCGACCGTGTAGGTGCCGAGCACGACCTCGAAGCCGTAGAAGGCGCCGGCCAACGGTGCCCCGAAGGCGGCCGCGATGGCGGCCGCCGCCCCGCAGGCGACCAACAGCCGGAGGTCGCCGCGGCGGGCCGCCAGGGACAGGCCGAGCCGCGACGCGACCGCGGAGCAGATTTGTGCATAGCCGGCCTCCAACCCCACGGAGGCGCCGGTGCCGCACGACATGAGGGTTTGGACCGTGACCAGCAGACTGCCGGTCAGCGAGAGCCGGCCGCCGAACAGGGCATTGGCCTCGATGGCGTCGGCGAGACGCCCCGACATGCGCCGGGCATAGCGGGCGAGCGCCGTCAGCACGAAACCGCCCGCGACGGGCACCAGCATGATGCGCCAGGCGGCGACGTGGGGCGTGGCGCTGAGGCGCTGGCCGCTCGGCAAGCCGAACAGCACTTCGTGCATGACCTGGACGGTCCAGCCCATCAGGGCCACGAGGCCGCCGCTCGCGACACCGATGACGACGGCGGCCAGCACCAACCCGGCCTCTCGGGTCCGCACGAAGGTGCGAAGCCAGGACGGCAGCAGCGTGGCCGCGATCTGCGTTTCGATGTTCGACACGGCCGGTCCGGGTGAGGAACGGGCGCCGCGCATCTCTGGGCCCGTCCGGGTTCGTTGGACGATAGGTCTCGGCGCAGCCTTATCGCATGCGGGCCGGGCTACCTATACCGATCGCATCCTTGCGGCCCTATAATGCCGGCATGACGTGCGACACCGCTGCAAGGACGACGACGGCGGCCACCTTCGCCGCCATGCTTCTGGTCTTCGGCGTGGCTGCCTCCGCGGCCGAAACCCCGCACCCATCGTTGCCGGCGGGCGCGGCGCCCGAGGCGGTCGCGCCGAAGGACACGGCGGAACGCAGCGTTCTGAGCGGAACGGCGGCCTTTGGGGGCTGGCGAGCCGACGCTCCGGGCACGGTGCGGCGTTTCGAGCCGGCCGACATGCCTCAGCCTCATGCGTCCCACTCGGCCAGCAACGGGCCCCAAGGGGCGGCGCTGCCGGAACACCCTCGGTTGCGCGCCCCCGAGGGCTTCGTCGTTTCGCTCTGGGCCAAGGGTCTCACGGCGCCTCGCGAGTTGAAGGTCGCCCCGAACGGGGACGTGTTCGCGGCCGAGACCGCGCTGGGTGACATTCGTGTCTTGAGGCCCGACGGGGCGGGACGGACCGGGCCTTCTTCGGTCTACGCGTCCGACCTCGACGGCCCGTTCGGCATGGCGTTCTATCCGCCCGGAGACGAGCCCCGGTGGCTCTATGTGACGACGACCGCCGCGGTCTGGCGCTTTCCCTACCAGGGCGGCGATACGACGGCGTCCGGCAAGCCGCAGCGGGTGGTGGATCTTGCGATCAGCGAGGGCGGTCATTCCACCCGGGACATAGCGTTCAGCCCCGACGGAAAGCGGATGTTCGTGTCCGTCGGATCGCAGAGCAACGACGCCGAAGACCTGCCTCGTATCGCTGCAGCCGATCGCGCGCGCCTGCCGCTCGGGGCCGCCTGGGGCGACGAAGCCAACCGCGCCGATGTGCTGAGCTTCGATCCGCAAGGCGGCGACCCGAAGGTTCTCGCGACAGGTCTGCGCAACTGCGTCGGTCTGGCGGTCGCGCCGCAGCACGGAGATGTGTATTGCGCGACCAACGAGCGGGACGGGCTGGGCGACGATCTGCCGCCCGACTACGTCACCCGGGTTCGCGAGGGCGGCTTCTACGGCTGGCCGTGGTTTTACATCGGCGATCATCAGGATCCGCGCCACAAGGGCGAGCGTCCGGACATCGGCCCCATGACGAGCGTGCCGGACGTGCTGCTGCAAGCCCATTCCGCACCCCTGACCATGGCGTTCTACGCTCCTCCGGCCGGTGCAACCGCACGGTTCCCACCATCCTACGCGGGCCAGGCCTTCGTGGCGCTGCACGGGTCGTGGAACCGGTCCAAGCGCACGGGCTACAAGATCGTTCAGGTCGACGTCGACAACGGGGTTCCAACAGGTGCGTACAAGGACTTCCTCGTTGGATTCGTGAATGAGGATGGCCGTGTCTGGGGTCGGCCGGTCGGCGTTGCGGTGATGCGCGACGGCTCCCTACTGGTCGGGGAGGACGAGAACGGCACGCTCTGGCGTGTCGCTCCGGTGCGGGTTGCTGTGCCCGAGCCCTGACGCCGGGCGGATCTGCCTGGATGTTGCCCGGGCAGAGCTTCGGCCGGAGCAGGCACGGAGTAGCCGGGCCGAACGACACATGGTCGCGTGGGCAGCTCAGGCGATCAGCACGGGGCCAACTGACGCGCCTCGAACACGACGGTCTGGCCTTCGCGCGCGACGAACGACCCGGGCAGAGCTTGGGCGAGCTGCGCTTCGATCTCGGACAGGACGGCGTCGTCGTGGGTTTTGTGATGATGATAGGCCGCCAACGCCTTGGCGCCGGCTGCCTTGCAGAGTTCGACGCCGGCGCCCCATGTCGAATGTCCCCATCCGCGGCATCGCGGCAGTTCGGACTCCGTGAACATGGCGTCGAAGATCACGAGATCGGCGCCGCGACAAAAAGCGATCACCTCGGCGTCGAATCCGGCATCGCCGTGTTCCATGTCGGACATGTAGCAGACCCGCCGTCCCGCATGGTCGAAGCGGTAGCCCGTCGCGCCACCCGGGTGCGGCAACGGACAGCTGGCGACGCGGACGCCGTTGCCGAGATCCAGGGTTTCCCCGGCCACGAAGCCGATATGCTCGATGTGTCCCGGCAAGACGTCCAAGGTCACCGGGAACAGGGGCGGGGCGAACATCGTGTCGAGCGCCTGCTGGGCGCTGCGGCCACCTTGGCTGCCGCAGTAGATCCGCAGCCGGCTGTCGCCGACCTGGATCGGCGCGAAGAACGGCAGACCCGCGATGTGGTCATGATGGAGATGGCTCAACAGAAGGTCGATCCGGCCCAGACGCTCGCCGCTCGCCGCAAGTGCCCGGCCTGCGGGCTCGAAGCCCGTCCCGGCGTCGATCATGATGAGCTTCTCGCCCATCCGCACCTCGACGCAGCAGGTGTTCCCCCCGTAGATCACCGTTGACGGACCCGGGATCGGCAGTGACCCGCGCGTGCCCCAGAAACGGATCGATAAGCCTGTGGCACCGCGATCCCATCTGTCAGGCGTCATGGCGCCAGCATTCTTCATGATCCGGACTCACCTGCAGGCGGACACGTTCATTGGTACACGACATCGATTGCCGATGGTCGCGCAACCTCTCACGGGACGCAAGTCGCGCAGGCATCCGGTACCCGAGCATCGCGCCGCGGACAGAGATCGTGCCCGTTACGGTCCCGAGTAACTCGGGCATGACACGCTGGGCCTAGAACAGCGATCCGGTGACGACGCGCATCCCCAGCAGCCTTTTCAGGTCCGGCAGCAGGTGCCAAAGCAGCGCCAACATGACGATGCCTCCGCCCGCCATGGTGGGCGTGCCGGGGTTCTCGCCGAAGACCCACCAGACGAGAAAGGGTCCGATCACGACGTCGACGATCCCGACCAGCCCCACTTCCGCCGGAGGGATCATGCGGGCGCCCGTCATGTAGAGCGCCATGGCGAGGCCGATCGTCAGGACTCCGAACGCCGCGAGCATGGCCAGAGTTTCCGGCGCAACGGCCGGATGAGGTGACAGCGTCAAGGCGAAAACCCCGCTCACTGCCGTTCCCGCCGTGAAGATCGCCGTCGTCGATCCCGGACTCACCCTCGCCGTAACCAAGTTGATGGCGAAGCAGATGTTCATCAGCAGCGTCATGCCGATGCCGGCCAGTCGCGAGCCGCCGCCGGCCCCACCTGCTACCATGACGGCCACCCCGACCAGCGCCGCGGCTGTGGCCGCCAACATGCGGCCATTGGGAACCTCGCGCGTCCACAGCCAGGCGACCGCCATGGTGACGAATGGCACCGTGGCATAGATCACCATGACGTCGGCCACGGTGGTGAGCTTCAGGGCCAGGATGTAGCAGCAACCCCCCAGTGCTGCCGGCAGTATCAGGGCGAGATCACGCGGCGCGAGGACGAAGGCCTGCAGCAGCCCACCGCGTTTCTCGACCGCCATCCAGACCAGCAGGAAGAGCACGCCGAAGACGGCGCGCCACGCCAGGATCGTCCAAGCGTCGAGGTGAATGGCGCGGGTGAACAGGCCGGCCGTGCTGTAGAGAATGCCGGCCGCGAACACGAGGCAGAGGCCCAACGTCCTTCGACTGTTCAAGGCGCCACGCGAGATCCTTCCGGCGCGCGAGGGTGACGGCGGCGGCGCCCGGAGCAGTCTTGGGCCGTCGTCGCCCGTTGCACTGGCGTATTCATGACCTGCGCTACACCTGAGGCGACATTGTCGACGGCGCGCGCGCTCCGTCCCAAGTGCCCGTCCGATAAGGGGATGGCAGGTGAAAACGACAAGACGGCTGCCCTTGGCAGGGCGCACCAGATCGACGACCTCTCGTATCCTCGTCGGACGGACAATAAGAGGTGCTATTCGAGATAGGGCGCTAGCACCTCTTCGACCCATTTCATGAATGCACGGACGCGGGGCGATAGGTTATTCCGATGGGCCACCACGAGGGACACATCGAGCGGCTCGGGGCGGAAATCCGGTAGAATCTCTACGAGCGCTCCGCTCTCGAAATGCCGGCGTATTGCCGAAAGCGCTGCCTGCATCAGTCCAATGCCTGCGAGGCCGGCGGCCTCGTAGGTCTGCACGCTGTTGACGTGCAGCGCGCCTGGCAGTGGCAGCGCCGCATAGGTGCCGCCGTCACCGTCCGGATACTCCCACCCGTGGGGCTTCGAGCCGAGTGTCCTGCTGTAATGGACTATCCGATGTTCCTGACGCTGTAGGTCTTCCAGCGATCGAGGGACGCCATAGCGCGCCAAATATGCAGGACTGGCGGCATTCACCATGCGCAGCTGGCCGAGCGGGCGGGCGATCAGTGTCTCGTCTCGGATCGGCCCAATCCGTAGAACGCAGTCGAACCCCTCCTGGACCAGATCGACCTGCCGATCCGTGCTCGATACTTCCAACTCCAACTCGGGATAGGTGGCCATGAACTCCGGCAAGGCCGGTACGATGGCGGTGCGCGCCACCTCGGTCGGCAGATCGACCCGGAGGCGCCCCCGCAGCGCAACGCGATCTCCCGCAAACATCGAATGCAGGTCGTCGACGTCGGCCAGCAGATCGCGGGCGCGCGCATGAAACGCTCGTCCGTCTTCCGTTAACTGCACGCTGCGCGTCGTCCGGTGCAGCAGCCTCACGCCGACATCTTCTTCCAGCCTCCGAACGGCTGTCGAGGCCCTCCCCTTCTGGATGCCCAGGCTGTCGGCCGCGTGGGTGAAGCTCCCCATTTCGGCGACCCTTATGAAGATAAGGATGGGCTCCAGATTCTGCATTTGGGTGCCTCCTTATTGATCCCCGAACGAAGAACAATGAGTTCGTTTGTGCGTGGTTTATCGCATTTCGAGGATACGGTATTCCCGAAGAATGAGCCCTGCATCGAGAACGACAGATGTTGACACGACCAAGCCGCATCGCGCCGTTTGGCTAGGACGGACAGCGAGCGCCCTGGTTGTCGCAGCGCTGCTCGTCGATGGAGCGATGCAGCTGTTCGCGCCGGCCAAGGTCGCGAGCATGATGCAGGAAACCGGCTTTGCGATGGACCTGACTCCTACGCTCGGAGGCATCATGGTCGCTTGCGCGGTCCTCTATGCCATACCGGCGACTACCGTCCTGGGAGCGATCCTCGTGGCGGGTTTCTTGGGAGGCGCCATCTGTGCCCATATCCGCCTCGGGGAACTGGGATCACCGCCGGAAATCATATCCCTGCTTCTGGGCTTGATGACGTGGGGTGGCCTTTACCTGCGCGATCCCCGCATCCGCGCCATTCTGCCTTTCAGCCGTTAGTCGGGCAAGCATTGTTCTCGTTACCAGGAACAATGCGTTCATCACCGCATCATTAATCGCGACAGTGGAACACAGTATTCCTCGAGCCAAGATCGCTAGGGGTCACATCGTTAGCGCGATGGCACGCCGAAGCACCAAGGAGGCAACATGACCCTATCCAGCATCACGACCGCCATCGTCTATCATTCAGGCTACGGGCACACGAAACGTATGGCGGAAGCTGTCGCCAAAGGCGCTGCTGCCTCACTGATCGCGATCGATGCCGAAGGCAACATCCCGGAGGATGGGTGGGAAACACTCAACGCGGCGGACGCCATCATCTTCGGCTCACCGACCTACATGGGCGGCCCGAGCTGGCAGTTCAAAAAGTTCGCCGATACCTCTTCAAAGCCTTGGTTCGAAGAAAAGTGGAAGAACAAAATTTTCGGCGGCTTCACCAACAGTGCCAGTGTCAACGGCGACAAGCTCAACACGCTGCAATATTTCGTTCTGCTGGCCGGCCAGCACGGCGGCCTTTGGGTCAGCCTCGCCATGAAGCCAGCGAACGTCAAAGCATCCAAGCGCGACGATCCGAACAGGATGGGCTCGTACATCGCGCCGATGGCGCAATCGGACGCAGACGCGGCGCCAGGCGAAATGTCCGAAGGCGACCTTGAGACCGCCCGGCTTTATGGCGTCCGCGTTGCGGAGATCGCCAGCCGTTTCTCGGCTGTACCGAGCGCCTCGGTGTCCGCCCGATAAGGGCATGCGGGGCTGAGTGGTCGGGCTTGGTGTGGTTCCAGGCGGGTGCTGAAACCTGATCTGGAACCGCCCTGTGGACCCCGACTACCGTGAGCAGCATAGCCGCTCGAAGCTTCGCTACGCGACCGATCTGACCGGTGCCCGCGGCCTCCCACAGGGCCGGCCCCGACTGCGGTCGATGCGGGAGAGCGTGAACGGCATCTTCTACGTCTTGCGGGGCGGCATTTCGTGGCGCGTCCTGGCCTTCGCCGACGCCGGCTATGCCGGCGACAGGCCCGCCAGCGCCAACGGGCCGATTGGTTCCGCCGTTAGGCTGCGAGCCTCGCCGTACCGAGACGCGACGTCGCCGACATGAGGACCAAGCTGCAAGCCTTGATGGTGTTCCGGGACGAGCGGTAACGGCTCATGACGATGTCTACGAGTTCCTCCAGGATGGCTTCGTCGACTGCGTCGACCAGGTCTTCCGCCAAGCCGAGGCTGTCGGCAGCCCGGCGCAGTTCCTCCTTGATGGCGGGCACGGCGGCGGGTTGCTCCTGGAGCACGTTGCGCCACAATCCGCAATGCTTGCGCGCCATCATGACCGTGCCGGCCGAGTCGACTGCACGGCCGTAAACCTCGACGGCGCGGTCGACGATGATCGGCTCGGCCCAAGTCCACATGGTCCGCCGCGCCTCGCAAAGATTGGTGGACCGCCGGTCGAAGGAGGAAAGCTCGGGATGGACGCCCATTGGATCTGCACCGCTCTCATTGATCGACGACGAACTCGGAGGCGCGACCTCGCGCTAGCTGGTGCCGCAACTTGGTGTCGGGGCCTCCTTGGCGCCCTTCCGCGCGAGACCCGCGCCGAGCGACGGCAAAACAAAATCGCAAAGTTTGGTTAACGATCTCTGAAGACGTGCGGAGGCCGGTATCCTGCTGCCTCGGCCGTATGCCCACCACCGCGGGAGTCGAGCCCGCCTCCTCGGACCCGTCGACCCCGACCCTGCAAGGCCTCGGAGCGCCAACGTCTCAATGCGCCGCGGCACGCAGTTGCAGCGTCACGCTGCGGTCGTCGCGTCGCAGCACGATGGATCTTGGCTGAATGGCCGCGACCGTCCATCCGTCGACCTGACTGCCCAGGGTTATCCGCATCGCGGAGGCGTCCGTCGGGCGACGCACGATGGCGGCACCCGTACCACCTCCGATGATGATACCGCTCACCGTGAGGTTCGGGGGTGGTGCCGGGGGGGGCACCGAGACGGGGCTCCGCATCGTCGGCACCGTCGCGGGTGGCGGCGGCGGGCGACGCGTCGGCGAGAACAGCGGCCGCGCGCGCGTGGCCTCGAAGCGGCCTGCGCCGAAGCCGGACCCTTCCGCCCGTGCCATGACCGCGGCGCAGCACCACGCGGACGCCAGAAGTCCCACGCGGCCCCACCGGACAGCCCCCATCCTTCGACCCGCTTCGCTCACCATCACTCGGAAGCCTGCGATAACACGTGTCATGGCGATGGGTGAACATGACGGTTCGATACTGGACGGCCCACGGAGGCAGCATAAGTTAATCGAGGTGGCCCTATACCGTCCCAACTTGATGCAGGAATGCCACAAAGTGCGGTTTGTTGCCAAGAATTTCGCCGCCGTGTTGCCCACACCTTGCCACCGGAGGTTCGGCCGCTAGCCTTAAGCACGAGCGTGGGGGCATGTCGCAAGACGGCGTCTCGCCTCCACGCGTGCGGAAGAGGAATTGGAATCATGTCTGACACCATCGACAACAACCAGGACGAAGGTGCGACGCAGCGCCCGATCGACCTCGAAGCCGGACGCCGGGCCTTCATCAAGGCGGTCGGTCTCGGCGGAGCCTTGGCGGCCATCGTCGGTGCCACGGCCGACGAAGCGCAGGCCGCCCAGCCGGATGTCGACGTCGCCATCCTGAATTTCGCGCTCAACCTCGAATATCTGGAAGCGCAGTTCTACCAGCAGGCCGCCTACGGGCAATACCTGCCGGGCGATATTACGTCGTCGGGCAGCGGTGCTGCGGGCGGCAGCGTGACGGGCGGTCGCATGGTGCAATTCCAGAACCCGATCGTGCGGGACTATGCGGTCGAGATCGCCAACGACGAGAAGAATCACGTGATCACCCTGCGCGCGGCGCTGGGCAGCAAGGCGGTCGAGCAGCCGGCGCTCGACATCTCGAACGCATTCACGGTCGCGGCGCAGGCCGCCGGCGTCGTCATGCCGAACGGCTTCTTCGATGCGTACGAGAGCGACACGAACTTCCTGCTCGCGGCCTATATCTTCGAGGACGTCGGTGTCACCGCCTATAGCGGTGCGGCACCGTTCATCACCAACAAGGGCTACCTCTCTGCGGCGGCGGGCATCCTGGCCGTCGAGGCTTACCATGCCGGTCTGATCCGCACGTTCCTGTTCGCCCAGCAAAGCGAGGCCGTGAACAGGATCACGGATCAGATCTCGATCCTCCGCGCGACGCTCTCCGGTGCACAGGACGATCAGGGCATCGACGGCAGCCAGAGCAAGCTCGACGGCGGCTTTCCGTCCCCGTCCAACATCGTGCCGACGGATCCGAACGGTCTCGCCTTCGCGCGCACGCCGCGCCAGGTGCTGAACGTCGTCTATGGCAAGGCCGGTGCGTCGAAGGGTCTATTCTTCCCGTTCGGCGCCAGCCGCGGCCCGGGCTTTGAAGAACTGCTCAGGCTGACCAACGGCTAGGCCGATCAACGGGCCGAGACAGGCCCGCGGTCCCGACAATCGCGACCGGTCGAAAGCCCGGTCGCCCCACCTATGGCGCGCTGCGGCCCTGCGGTTCCTGTCCGGATCGGAGTGACCGCCAGAACGCGCTGGCTGTCAGGCTCATATGAAGCCGCGGTGCCTGGGGACTCCCGACGACGCTTTCCACCACTTGGGCCGGTTCGATCGACAGTTCGTCGACCAGAACCGTGGGCGCGCCTGTCTCCAGTCGGAGCAAGGCGGCCTGAAGGGCGTCGTTCTGACCCTCTATCACGGCCTGCACCTCGATGCGGCCTGCGATCTCGCCCTCGTCCGGCTTCACCTCGGCTCTGCTCGACAGCAATGCGCAGCCGGCTTCCATGGCCGTGGTGCGTACCAGGGCGTCGAGGCGAGCCGCCCCTAGCGTTTCAGTGTCGGCCACTACGAAGGGGTCGGCCTCGGGGGCATCGGCGTTCGTCAGCTTGGCCCTGCGACTTGCCGCGACGCTGTGGGCCAGGAGTTCGGCTTTGGCGTCTCTCTCATCGGTCGCGGACCACAGGCCGGCCGAGCTGGCTACGACGCCCAGGATCGTGGCCGACAGTAGGCCGGCCAACAGCAGGGTGGCGGCAAGGGGTCGCCCGAGCGTGATCGTCACGGCGTGACCGTCACGGCGTGGCCCTCGCCTGAGCGGCACGATTGTCGGACGGGACGGCGATCGCCGGAGCGGTCTCTGCCGACGGCGGTGGATCGGGCAACCGAGGCGCGCCGGCCTTCATCTCGAGGCTGAACCGGTCGCCACCGCCAGCCTCGACCCGGGTTGTCGCGGCACCGAAGCTGACGTCGGCGAAGGATCCCGAGCTTTCGAGTGTCGGCACCAGCCGGGACGGGTCGGTCGTGAGCCCCGAGATCGTGACGTGATCCTTGTCGATCGACAAGGACGTGAGATAGGCCGAGTCGGGCATTGCGGCCGACAGCGCATCGATCATCGCGACCGCCATTGGACGGCTGTCGCGGAGGGCTCGCAGCTTGGCGACCGCGTCGCCTCCGGGATGATCCAGTCCTTGCGCCCGGGCCAGCACGGCCCTGCGTTCCGCCAGCACGCGATCCTGGTCGTCGATCTCGTCCCGGACGGCACCTGCCTCCCATTGCAGCCATCCGGCCGTCAGCACGGTGCCGAGTGCCAGGATGCCGAGGCCCCCGGTGACCACGCGCCGCAGCGGTACCGCGAGACGCGACGGGCTACCACCGATCGAAATGGCGGAGTTCTCTGCGTCGCCCGCCGTCCGGAGCCGGAGCGACCGTGGGTGCAGCCGATCGAGCGGCGACAGCCATCGCGCGACCAGACGCTTCGGCACCACCGCCACCGCGACCGCGAGCCGGTTGGCATCCTCGGCCAGCGGCTGCTGGAGGATGCGATAGTGGGTGTCGCCGACGCGCCAGGGCGTGATACGCTCGATCTGGTGGCGCACGAAGGCGTCGAGGAACGGCCGGCTCTGGACCGCCACGGGCTCGAGGTCACGGCGAAACTGCCAGGCTGTCGGAATGATCACATCGATGGAAGCACCGGCGAGCCGCCGACCGAGGTCCGGCGGCTCGAAACGGGCTTCTGAGGCCTCGCAAAGCAGCCGGCCCAAGCGCGACCCATCGGGTCCCACCACGACGGCTTCGGCGTCGCCGATTTCGAGCCTGTGCGGTTTGGCTCGCGCGGCCCGGTCGATCGCCCATAGAAGAGCCTCGACGAGTCCGTCCACGAACCAGATCCACGCCTGCCGCAGCTTGCCGGTCATCCCCAACCCGTCATAGAGCTTCCGCTTGGCCGTCTCCGTCGGTGTCGTTCCGGGTGAAGCGGAACGCGACGTGGTCCCGCCACCCAAACACCCGAAACCTGAGACGCCCAACGCTGCAACGGCGGTCCCAGGCGCTTGTGCCGTCCTGGACCGAGATTTGGACCCTGGGTCTGCGTGTCTCTCGGCGTTGGTCCGCCTGAAGGCCCGACTGATCGCGGCACCGTATCACGGCAGCTTGCGCCACGACACCACAACCGGGACCGCGTCGCGCGCCGCTACTGCACCCTGCACTGCCGGTGGTGCCAACACCATCTCGTAGCGGCGTTCGAGACGATGCGCCACAATCACGCGGACGATGGCCCGGACGGCAGCGGAATCGGCGAAGTCGACGAAGGTTCGGGCCGGGATGGGCAAGAGGTCCAGGGCGGAATCCTTGTTGACGAAGCCCTGCTGCCGGCGCGCCAGGTAGTCGTCGACACGCTCGTCAGCGCCGACGAGCGCCGCGACCACGAGCCGGTCGGCCAGCACGGGGTCGACCTTGGCGGTGCCATTGGACAGCGTCAAGGAGGGCAGCACCCTGCGGGCGAGTCCGTCGGGCAGTCCCCAGGCACCGGCGACTTCGCCGATGTCGCCGATCGCCAAGGGAGGCACCGAGGCCGTTCCGCTCGGCCTGATGGCGTTGAGCTGCGCCGTGATGGCGGCCAGGCCGGACGGATTGACCGCAGGCGTAAGCGCCGCCGCCTCGCGCGCCTTCGCGGCGCGAAACCGGGTGATCCGGTCAGCCGTGGCGTCGACCACGGCCGGGTCGCCACCCGCGGCGGCGAGCAGTGCCGCGAGGAGCTCGACGGGCGCGAGGTTGACGTCGACCCGCGCCGACTCGGACAAATAGTCGATGACGATATCAGCGCCGGCGAAGCGCATCTCGATCCGTCCCCCCCGCTTGGCCGAGACGCCTGCCGTGGTCAGGTGGTAGGCCAGGATGTCGCCTGCACCGCGCCCGAGTTCGTCGGCCCGCATGACGTCGGCGAAGACGGCCGCGGCACGCACGCCGCTGAGGCTGGTTCGCATCGCGGAGGCCGCCAGACCGGCCAGGAAGGCGGAGAACAGCAGCACGACAAAGAGCGCCGCGCCGCGCCGGCTCGGGGCCTTTACCAAGACGCGAGTCCCGTCGCGTCGCGGACCGCAGGCCCGACCACGAAGACCAGCCAGGCCGCCGGTGCCATGAAGGCCCCGAACGGTACGGCCGTGTTCCTCAAGGATCCGGGGTCGGTGGCGGGTTTGCGAGCGTGGGCGGCGAGCAGGGCCAGGACGGCTCCGAGCGCCGCGATCTCGAGCGCCACCGCGGCGTCGGCCGGCGCGAGCCAAATCGCCGATGCACCGGCCAGCTTGACATCGCCGAAGCCCAGCGCGTCGCGTGTTCCGAAGCGGCGGAACAGGTAACCGACCAGCCAGAACAATGCGAACCCGACGATGCCGGTCCATGCCGCCGCGGTGCCGGCGAGCGCCGCCTCGATCCAGCCTTCGCCCACAAGGAGCGGCACGGCCGCTGCTTGAACGAGGCCGAGGACCGCTATGGTGAGCGAGGCACGGTCCGGGATGATGTAGTCCCGGAGGTCGGACAGGATCACCACGACGACCGCGGCCCACCAGGCCGCGACCGTGACCAGGGTCAGGGTGGCGACAGCGCCCTCGGGTACTCCGGCCAGCGGAGCCGAAACCGCGACCGCGACACCCCAGCCCCCCAGTACCGCGACCGTGCAGACGGCCCGTCGCCACCGCGGTTGCGAGGCAGGGGTGGCCTTCCCTTGAGCGATGATGGGAGAGTCGGTCACGGCGGCCTCATGGCACGAGACTTCGATGCGATCCCTTGGCGGCTCCTGCTTCTGCCTGCGTCCGGAGGTCGCCCGTTCTGCCCGTTTGCAACGCTTTGGCCGAGCATTTTCGGCCCCGGCCCATGACCGCGTGGCGCGCCCGGCTCCTTGCTCGCACCCGCGGTCAGTAACGACGGACCAGCGGTTTCTCCGGCGTCCGCTGCATGGACTGCAGACGGTCGTGGAACTCTTCGGTCACGTCCTGAGCATCGGCCGCGCTGGCGATGATGTGAGGCTTGATGAAGATGACGATCTCGGTACGGTGGACGGCCGAATCGTGGCTCGTCAGGATGTCGTTCAGGAATTGGATCGCGCCGAGGCCGGGGATGCCGGACCGGTCGGTGGAACGGGTATCGCTGATCAGGCCGGCCAGCATGACGGTCTGGCCGTTCGCCACCGCGACGGAACTGCGCACCCGCCGCTGCGAGATGGTGGGCGTGAGCGAGGTCGGATCGCCCGCCACGACGGCGCTGATCTGCTGTTCGACGTCCAGCGTGACGACGCCGTTGGCGTTCACCTTGGGCAGCACGTTGAGGATGATGCCGGTGTCCTTGTAGTCGACGTTGTTGACCACGGGTGCCAGGCTGTTGTCGGTGGACTGCGCCGTGCGGGTGAGGATCGGCACCTGGTCACCGACCTGCAGCACCGCCGGCTGCCGATCGAGCACCACGAGCGAGGGCGACGACAGGATCTTGACGTTGGTATAGCCCTGCAGGGCGCTGAGCAGCACGCGCGGATTCGACAGCCCGCCGGCCAGCAGGTTCAGGCCGGCTGTGTTCAGGTTCGACACGGTGACGTTCTGGGCACCGCTGAGCCCGAGGGTCTTGTTGCCCTGCAGGAAGAACTGGACGCCGTATTGCAATTGATCGGTGAGGGTCACCTCGGCGATGGTCGCCTCGATGTCGACCTGCACGGGCTGCCGGTCCATCTGGTGGATGGCGCGCTCGATGAGCTTGTAATCGGCCACGCTGGCGTTGATGAGCAGCGAGTTGCTGTTCGGATCCGCCGTCACCCGCACCTTCGGCGACCCGTTGCCGCCGCCCCGGAGCGGATCCGCGTCGGCAGTGGACGCCCGGACCGAACCGCCGCCGCTGTCCATCGCGGTCTTCAGAACGCCGAAAGGCGATTGCGCGCCGGCCCCGGCTTGCGCGCTCTGGCCGGACGCGCCGCCCCCGCCGAGGCCGCCACCGCCTAGGCCGCCACCGCCTAGGCCTCCACCATTTGGGCTGCCGTTGCCGCCGCCCTGGATGCCGGAAGCGGTCGGCGGTGCGGTGGTGGTGACCGAACCGTAACCGCTCGGCTCCAATGCATCCCTGTCGGAGGCGCCGGCCGTCGAGCCGCCGCCACCGCCAAAGAGGTCGTTCAGCGCCGACGCCACGGCTTTGGCCTGGGCATATTGCAGCTTATAGACCTTGACGCCCGCCGCCGCGACATCGGTCCGGTCGAGTCGTGCCACCCATTTGCGCACGAGGTCGAGGCCCTGGGGCGAGCGGGCCACCGCAAGCACGGCATTCAGGCGGCTCATCGGCTGCAGCTGGATGGCACCCTGGGACAAGCCACCCTCGCCGCTGTCGAGGATGCGGTTGATCTCGCCGATCACCATGTCGGGCGCCGAATTGGCGACCGGCAGGATAGCGACCGACTTCGAGCGCAGCCAGTCGACGTCGACCATGTTGGCGGCATCGATGGCGGCCCGGCGTTCCGACGCCGTGCCCTGGATGATGACGAGGTTCGTGCCGGGATCGCTCTTGACCGATCCCGACCGGCTGCCGAAACCCTCGAGCAGATGGGCGAGGTTGGCGGCCGGCATGAAGCGCGCCGTGATGACCGACGTGCCGAAACCCTCGCCGACGTCACGGCCGCTGACGGCACCGATACCGCCGGGGTCGGCCGAAGGCACGATCCGATAGAGGTCCTGATCCTTCACGATCGAGGCCCCGAGGCTCGCCAGCGCGCTTTCGAGTAGCGGGACGAGGCGGGCGCGAGGGACCGGTTGCGAAGACGTGAGCGTGATCTGCCCCGCCACGCGCTTGTCGACGAGGTAGTTACTCTTCAGGATATCGCCCAGGATGGCTTTGCTGACCGCCCCGACGTCGGCATTTTCGAAGTTGAGCTGATAGCCGTTGCCGGACGGCACGATGTCTCCGTTCGCATCTGCGGTGCGAACGCGACCATCGTCCGCTGGTGCCGCCGCTGTGGCAGAGGCCGGCATCGGGCCGCGTGGCGCGATGCCTCTGAAGACCTCGGCCTGGGCGCGGGGCGCTCCCGTAACCGTCCCGTAGCTGCCCTTGGGGGTCGGACCACGCGCCCCGAAATCGATCGCAGGCATATTGTCGCTGCTGGCGGTCGCGCCGAGGTTCGGCCCACCCTGCTCATTACATCCGGCGAGTCCCGACGCGTAGAGGCTCAAAACAGCCCCCGCAAGTAACCGCCAGCAACGCGAATGAGGTGAAACCGTGTCTGTCAAGCATCGATTCCGAACTGAAACTAGGAATGCGCCACCCGACATCACCTGCCGGCCATCGTCGATCACCTTTTTATCGACTAGACGACGATTTTAACGATAGAGTAACAGGCTAGTGGTGTCCAGATCGCCGGGTCGCGCATTGCCATGAACCATCGGGCATTTGCTGAAAAACTGGTTAACATCGGCGTGCTGACGGCCGAGCAGCTGGAGCCGGCCCGGTCGGACCCTGCAGGGTCGGCGTCGTGGAGCAAGCGCCTCCTTGGCGCGTCGCGCATGAAGCCCGCCGAATTCGCCGACCTCATGGCCACGACCCAGCTGCTGCCGCGCGGATCCCTCGAGCGCATGCGCAAGGGTACGTCCCTGGCGGCCGAGTTCTCGCTGCCGTTCCTGCACGAGGCCGGCCTCTATCCCTACCGCGCGCCTGACGGATCGCTGAGGCTGGCCACGGCCGATCCGTTCAACGTCGACGCCGTCGATGCCATCGCAGTGACGCTCGGCGGCGGCGTCGCGGTCGAGGTCGCCACCTTCGAGGACGTGGAACTGGCTCTCGATGCCGACAAGCGGGCCGACGATGCCAAGGCCTCGGCGGAGGATGTCGGCTCCGGCGAAGCCGGCCCAGACAATTCCGACAGCCTGCGCGATCTCGCCAGCGGTGCCCCGGTGGTGCGGGCGCTGGACGACGTGTTCGACGCCGCCGTGTCGCTGCGGGCCAGCGACATCCACTTCGAGCCGCTCGGCCGCGACATCCAGATCCGTGTGCGAGTCGACGGCGTCCTGCGGATCATCCCGTCGCCCCGCGCGGCCCCGGCACGCGCCCTCGTGTCGCGCATCAAGATCCTGGCGGGCCTCAACATAGCCGAGCACCGCCAGCCTCAGGACGGGCGCATGCGGATCAAGGTGCGGTCGCGCGACTTCGACGTTCGCGTCGCCACCATGCCGACCACGACCGGTGAGGCCGCAATTCTCAGGCTGTTGGACCGCAGCGGGCGCCTCATCGAATTCGGCCAACTCGGCTTCAATGCACGCGACCGCGCCGTGCTGTCCGACAAGCTGACCCAGCCGCACGGCATGATCGTGGTGACGGGCCCGACCGGCAGCGGCAAAACCACGACCCTGGCGGCCGCGCTCGCTTCCCTGAACGACGCCACGCGCAAGATCCTCACGGTCGAGGACCCCGTCGAGTACGAGATATCCGGCGTCAATCAGTCGCAGGTCCGCCCTGCCGCCGGGTTGACTTTCGCGACCGCTCTGCGCGCCTTCATGCGCCAGGACCCCGACGTCATCATGGTGGGCGAAGTGCGCGATCCCGAGACCGCCAAGATCGCCGTCCAGGCGTCCCTGACCGGCCATCTCGTGATGACCACCCTGCACACCAACACGGCGGCCGCCGCGGTGACGCGTCTGGTCGATATCGGTGTCGAGCGCTATCTGATCGCCTCGACGCTGTCGGTCGTCGTGGGGCAGCGCCTGTTACGCACGCTCTGTTTGGACTGCCGCAGTCCCTTCACGGTCGGACCGCGTGAGGCCGAGCGCAACCCGCGCATCCTCGGGCTTGGCATGCGGCCCGGCACGGCACTCTACGAGCCGGTCGGCTGCGAGCGCTGCGGCGGCACCGGCTACCGCGGCCGTCGAGCCATCTTCGAATGTCTCGAGATCACCGAGGCGGTGCGCCGCCAGATCCTCGCGGGTGCCGACGACGCCGCGATCGAGCGGGCCGGTATCGCCGAAGGCATGGCGACGCTGGTCGAGGACGGCAAGGCGCGATGCCTCGAAGGGCTGACGTCGGTCGACGAAGTGTTCCGCGTCGCGGCGCTGCGCTGAGGGTCCGCAATTGAAACGGTTCCGATATACTGCCATCTCGCCCGAAGGTCGCTCGCTCACGGGGGAAACCATGGCGGGCGATGCCGCGGCGGTGGCGGCGGATTTTGGCCAGCGCGGCCTCATGCTGGTGTCGCTCGACCGCCTGAAGTCGGATGACGGCGGCCTCCTTTCATCGCCGCCGAGCCCGCGCGCCATCACGAGCTTCCTCGGCGAACTGTCGCTCATGCTGCGCAGCGGCCTGCCGCTCGACGAATCGCTCGAACTGTCGTCGCAAGGGCAACCGGCGCGGCTCGCCAAGGTCGTACGCGGCGTGCGACGCGAGATCCTGGGCGGTGCCAGCTTCGTCCAGGCGCTCGAACACCATCCGGAGGTCTTCACCCGGGATATCGTGGCCATGGCCAAGGTTGCCGACGCGACCGGCGACCTCCAGGGTGTCTTCGCGGCGGTAGCGGCCCAGCGGGAGAGAACGCATCGATTGAGCGAGAAGGTCACGGGATCATTGCGCTACCCAGCTTTCCTGATCGTGTCGGCGACCGGCGTGCTGGTGTTTTTTCTCGTCAACGTCATCCCTAACTTCTCGAGCCTGTTCAATGATTCCGGCAGCGACCCCGGGACGCTGGTCCGTTTCGTTCTGGCGCTGTCTGACGGGCTCATCGCCAATGAAACGGCAGTTGCTGCGGTGGCGGCGGCGGTTTTGCTGGCGGGCCTCCTGGCTTGGTGGACGCCATCGGTCCGCTCGGCCCTGCTCTCTGGTTTCCTCGGCCTGCCGGTCGTCAAGGGCATCTGGCGGCTGTGGCGCACATCACGGTTCCTGTCGAACCTGTCGGTGCTGCTGGCCCAGGGCGTCCCGCTCACCGAGGCCCTCAAGGTGCTGGAAGATGCCGTCGGAGCGGACGGGCGCGCCGCCCTGGCCTCCGTCGGCGACACGGTCCGGCGCGGAGGCCGCCTGCACGAGGCGCTTGCCTCCGTCAGCCTTCTGCCGCCGGTAGCGGTCCGCATGGTCCGGATCGGCGAAGAAACAGGCGAATTGTCCAAGGTGACCGGAGAAGCCGGCGGCCTCTACGCGGTCCAGCTCGAGAAGCGGCTCGACACGGTATCGGCCCTCATCGGACCGACCGCGATCCTGTTCATCGCGAGCCTGATCGGCGGCCTCATGGTCACCATCATGTCGGCTCTCGTCAGCGTCAACCAGGCGGTTCTTTCATGATCGGACGTCACCTCATGGACAAGACAAATCGGGGTGTCGCGCGCATCCGCGGGCGCGATGGACGGATGCGGATCGTGGCGGCCGGCCAGGCCGGCTTCACGCTGGTCGAGATGCTGGTGGTGCTGGCCATCATCGGGCTGCTGGTCGGGTTGGTGGCCCCGCGGGTCTTCGGCCAACTCGCCGAAGCCAAGGTCCGCACGGCCCATATCCAGATCGAAAGCTTCAAGAACGCGCTCGACCTGTTCTACCTCGACGCCGGCCGCTACCCGACAACGCAGGAAGGCCTGCAGGCACTCAACACCCGGCCCACCAACGTGCAGAGCTGGGGCGGTCCCTATGTGAAAGGCACCAACGTGCCGCACGATCCCTGGAACAACCCCTATAATTACCGGGCCCCGGGCCAGAGCGGCCGACCCTACGACATCACCTCCAACGGGCCGGGCGGCAAGGGAGGTGAACCCGGCGGCGGCCCCAATCAGATCGCCAGCTGGTGAGACGCGAGCCGCACGGTGAAGCTCGCGGCCCGGGGTCGGGTGGCCCGCAAGCCGGCTACGTGCTGATCGAGGCCGTCGCGGCCCTGGCCATAACGCTGCTCCTCCTCAGCTTCGCCCTGCCCCTGGTGGCGCCTGGGACGACCCCGCCCCGGCTGCTGGCCCTCGTCGCTTCTTCGGTGTCGCTGCTGCGCGACGCCCGCACGGCCGCGATCGCCGGGAGCCAGCCCGTCGCCGCGCGGTTCGACGTCGCCCGACGGCGGCTGTCGTCCGGTGCGAACGTGCTCGGCATCCCGGCCGATGTCGCGTTCACGTTCGTGGCCGGTGGCAATTGCCGGGTCGGAGACGGGAATGCCGAGATCCTGTTCCGGCCGGACGGCTCCAGTTGCGGCGCCGTGCTGCGTTTCACCAAGGGTTCCCGCGTACTGAGGGCACGCGTTAACTGGGCCGACGGACGAGTCGATGTGGTCGAAGGCGGGTAAGGCCCGCCGACGGGCGGGCGGCGGCCGTGGCTTCACCCTGGTCGAAGCCCTGGTGGCCCTTGTCGTGGCAGGCTTCCTGCTGCCGTCGCTCGCCCGCGCGCTCGGCGGTGCCTGGACCGCCACCCGGACCCCCATGGAGATGATTTCGGCCATGGTGCTGGCCGGGAGCGCCGCGGCGGGAGCCGATGACGGGGCCGCGGAAGCGCGACGCCGCGGCTTCACGATCGAGCGTTCCGAGCGGCGGGCGGAGGTACTGGTCCTGCCATCGGGCGTCGCGCCCGCGCCGGGCGGCACCGAGGGACCGGGCGGAGACGGCGCGGATGCCCTCAAGCCGCAGGCGACGCCCAGCAGCATGAAACTGGCCATACCGAAGGGCTTGGGCACACCCGGGCCCGGCATGGTCGGGGCCAGGAACCTGGCGCTGCAGAACGTCTCGGTGGTGGTGCGGACGCCGACCGGCCGCCGCATCGCGCTCGATGCCGTGAGGCTCGACGGTGCACCGCGCTGAGGATCGTCGCATCGCCGCCCGTTTCATGGCGTGGCGCCATGGCCTTGACGTGTGCCGGGAGGCCCGGGACGGTGATGGCCGTGGATATCCTGACGCTCGGGCTGGCTTCACGCTGATCGAGGTATTGGCCGCCCTGGTGATCACGACCGCTTTCGTGGCCGTGGTGCTACCCTATGCGGGGCGGCTGGCCACGCATTGGTGGGTGGGTGAGACCACGGTTGAGGCCGCCGACGGCTGGATGCAGGGCATCGCCCGCATGAGCGACGACCTTGCCGAGGCCGTGCCGCTGGAAGTAGGCCAGGGCGATCCGAAGACTCTCGCGTTCCGCGGCGGAGCCGACGCCATCCGGTTCGTGCGACCGGCCCTCGGCCAGAACGAGGGAGGCCGTGACCTCGATGTCGTGAGCTACACGATCCGGTCCACGGCGGCCGGCCAGGCGCTGGTGCGACAGAGCCGCAGGTTCGATTCTGCGACCTTCGATGCCGACCCGGCCGGCAGCGCGACCGTCGCGTTGATCGAAGGGCCGTTCCGCTTCCGCCTCGTCACGCTCGACCGGGACGGAACGCGACGGCGGGGATGGGACGCGCCGGATCGCATGCCGACGGCCGTTGAACTCTCGGTCGTCGCAACGGGCCGGCAGCCGGTGCCGGCCGGTCCCATCCTGATGCCCGTCGTGGCGCGTCAGCCCGCGGTGGCAGCGAAGCCCCGGGGCGCGACCCAGTAGCAGCGTCGCATTGCGGGCAGCGCGGCCGTCGGAGTTCCCTCGGCCAGCAAGTGCTTGCCGACGTCGACCAGGAGCCGACACGGGGACGCAAGACGCGGCCCGTCACAGCAGCACGATAGCGGCCGCCAGGCCTATGTTGGTGACCTGATGGAGGAACTGGTCGATGCCGAGCAGCCACCAGAACCGCGGCTGGTCGACCCGCCAGTCGCCGTGCTGGCCTACCAGCGCTTTGGCGCGATCCACCGTGATGTGGATGGCGAAATCGACGACGGCGAGCCACCAGAGGCGGGGCGCCACGACCAACACCATAAGCAAGGTCAGTGCGGTATGGCAGAGGACGTGGGCCAGGAGCGGTGGCAGCCAGCCCTCCCGCAGGTTTTTGCCGCGCGCCATCCAGCTCGTCTGCATCAGGAAGTCGGCCATGAGATGCTTCAACGCGAAGGCGATCGACAGGGCCGCCACCACGGCGACGACCGCCGACATGTCGGCTGGCGAGAAAGGCGCGGCGCTCATCATGAGTCACAGCATGACGGGCGGCAGTTAAGGGACGGTATGCCGCCCGGCCCGAGACAGCGGGCTGCCCGTCAGGCGTCCTCGATCCTGCGGAGCGCCACCTTGTTGTCGTGGAACGCGGCCCCGCCGAGCGGCGGGGGCGCGTCGGCCCCGGTCAGGGTGTTGATGCCGCGGCCGTCCGGATAGGCCGCGTTGGGCCAGATCGATTCGGCCACCAGTACGCCGCGCCTGAGCCCGTCGAAGAGCCGCGCGTGAAGCCGCACGGCCCCCCGTGGGCTCGCCAATTCGACCGGGCTGCCCTCCGCGATGCCGAGCGGCGCCGCGTCCTCCGGGTGGACCAGCACGGACGGCCGGATCTCCTTGGCCAGCGATGTCGCTGCCTCGGTGAAGGACGAGTTGAGGAAGTTGCGGGCCGGGCTCGTGGCCATGCGGAACGGGTAGGCGTCGTCGCGCTCCTCGGTCACGGCCCAATGGTCGGGGAAGCACGGCATGGCGGAAGCATCCACACCTCCCGGCATGGCGGCCGCGGCGCCGACCCAATCGGGCCGGAAGCGGAACTTGCCGTCTGGCCATCCGAAGCCGTCGAGGAAATGGGCTCGCGCGAAGGGCTGGGCACAATCGATCCAGCGCGCCTCTTCGAGTTCGGCCAGCGTGCCGCGGCCGGAGTCCCTGAGCGTCCGGTCGATGAGCTCGCGGGCCGTCATGCCGAAGGCCGGATGATCGGCCCCGAGCCGCCGTGCCAAGCCCGCGATCACGTCGTGGTTCGAGCGGCAATCACCGGGCGGCTCGATCAGCTTGGGGCCCAGCAGGATGTGGCTCTGGCCGCCCGCCTGGTAAACGTCATCGTGCTCGACGAACATGGTGGCGGGCAGCACGATATCGGCCATGCGGGCCGTGTCGGTCATGACCTGCTCGTGCACCACCGTGAAAAGGTCGTCGCGGGCGAAGCCGCGCTTGACGACCTCCTGGTCGGGCGCGACCGACACCGGGTTCGTATTCTGGATCAGGAGCGCCGTCACGGGCGGGCCCCCGTGCAGGGCCGCGTTCTCGCCGTCGAGCACGGCGCCGATGCGGGACTGGTCGAGGCGGCGGATCGAAGGGTCGCGCAGGTCGAGGCCCTCGATGGCCTGCTTGTCCCAGCCGAACATCCCGGAGTTCGAATGCAGGGCGCCACCGCCCCGGTACTGCCAGCTGCCGAGCACGACCGGCAGCGACGCCACAGCATGCATGGCGACGGCCCCGTTGCGGGACCGCGCGAAACCATATCCGATGCGGAAGAACGCGCGGGGGCGCCGGCCCAGGAGCTGCGCGAAACTCACGATGTCGTCGGCCGGGACGCCGCAGATCGCGGAAGCCCAGGCGGGCGTGCGGGTCGCGAGATGGGCCTCGAGGCCGTCGGGATCGTCGGCGTAGCGGTCGAGGTAGACCCGGTCAGCAAAGCCGTCGCGGAACAGCACGTGCATCAAGCCGCAGGCCAGAGCGCCGTCGGTTCCGGGCCGCACCAGCAGGCGGACATCGGCCTGTCGCATCGTCGCGTTGTCGTAGACGTCGACCGCCACGATGGGTGCACCCTGCGACTTGCGGGCCCGCACCGCGTGCGTCATGACGTTGACCTGGGTCACCGCCGCATTGGTGCCCCAGAGGACGACGCAGTCGGAATGCTCCATCTCCCGCGGATCGGTCCCGGTGAGGCGACCGGTCCCCGCCATGTAGCCGGCCCAGGACAGGGCCGTGCAGATGGATGAATATTGATCGGAATAGCGCTTCGCGTGACGCAGGCGGTTGATGCCGTCGCGCTGCACAAGTCCCATGGTGCCGGCATAGAAGTAGGGCCATACGGTTTCGGCGCCGTACCGGGCCTCGGCGGCGAGAAACCGGTCTGCAACGCGGTCGAGAGCTTCTTCCATGCCGACGGGGGCGAACTGGCCGGAACCCTTGGGGCCTGTCCGCACCAGCGCCTTGGTGAGCCGGTCGGGATTGTGGACACGCTCGGCGTAGCGCGCCACCTTGGCGCAGATCACGCCGGCCGTGTAGCTGTTGTCGGCCGCGCCGTAGAGCCGTCCGATGGTCCGGGAATCGAGGACCTCCACCTCGAGAGCGCACGTCGAGGGGCAGTCGTGCGGGCAGGCGGAAGCGCGGCGGACGGGACGGGGCACGGCATTCACGGCGGAGGCCTCGCGGGTTCAGGGCGAAACCGCAACACGATCGGTCCGCCTTCGACGTCCACGGAGCTATAGACGAAAACCGCTATTTCGCCCACACGAGCCTGCGCCATATCGGACCTCCGCGCGGCACCGGAGCGCGCCAGGATACCCTGCCCCGCCCGACCTTGCGACTCCCCGCGGGTCACGACCTGCGGCCGTGATCCGCTGCATCCTGTAAAATCCGTAGTGAGACCGCCAACTCCATCCTAGTCTCCCGATGGGAGGCCGCAGCATGCCCGTTTCGATGCGATGAACCAAGAGAAGGCGAAGATCCGCAAGCAGGTCGCGGCACTCCCGGTCAAGCTCGACCAGGAGGGGCGGACCCGTGTCCTGCTCATCACGTCCCGGGAAACCAAGCGGTTGATCGTGCCGAAAGGCTGGCCGATGAAGGGCCGCCGGGATTATCGCGCGGCGGCCATCGAGGCGCAGGAGGAAGCCGGCCTGATCGGCCGCGTCAGCAAGAAGCCGATCGGGAGCTACATGTACTGGAAACGCCGGACCGAACGCTTCGAACTGTGTCGGGTCAAGGTCTACATCCTCGAAGTCGAACGCCAGCTCCCGGCCTGGCGCGAGAAGGACCAGCGGCAGGGGGCCTGGTTCCTCCCCAGCGATGCGGCCGACCTCGTCGACGATGCAGGGTTGGTGACGATCCTGCGGAAGCTGCCCACGGTCTGGCCGCGCAAAACCGCCCGCAAGCCTACCGGCAGGATCCCGAGGCCACCCGACGCGACGAAGCCGCCGATCTGATGCGGGGCCTCGTCAGGCTAGGTCCGAGCGGGACCATGCGCGCGTCGCTTTGCCATGGACGACAACGACGCCCCGAGACGACCGCCCGAAACCAGGCTATTCGTCCCGGTAGACGCGCTCGCGACGTTCGTGACGTTCTTGCGCCTCGACCGACAGCGTGGCGATCGGACGTGCGTCGAGCCGGCGCAGAGCGATGGGGTCGCCGGTCTCCTCGCAATAGCCGTAGGTGCCGTCGTCCAGCCGCGACAGGGCTGCGTTGATCTTCGCGATCAGCTTCCGCTGCCTGTCCCTCGCCCGAAGCTCGATGGCCCGGTCCGTCTCCGAAGAAGCTCGGTCGGCGAAATCGGGATGATTTTCGTTTTCGTTCTGCAACGCCGCCAGGGTCTCGCGGCTTTCCCGCAGGAGTTCGTCACGCCAGTCGATCAGCTTGCGGCGAAAATAGTTTCGGTGCCGCTCGCTCATGAAGGTTTCGTCGTCGGACGGGCGATACCCACCCTCGATGACATCAGACAACGTCATGCGTGCCAATCTCCCGCGCATAACTGCGACCATGCGGCGAGTGGTTGCCACGATGGCCGAACGCGCGCAAGTGGTTCGGGCACCACTTCACCGGACAGGGTTACGGCGCAGGCCCAATTTCTCCAGCCGATGGCCTTGCGGGCCGGATCTGCAGGTGGCAGACGCCGGGGGGAGGCAGGGCCGTCGTCCTGACCCAACTGCGGCAGCGCTACCGCGCCGTTCGCCGGGACCGGAGTTCCGCCGATGCGACGACTGATCCTGATGCGGCACAGCAAGGCCGAACCGGCCACGGGCACCGGAGACCACGCACGTCCGCTGTCGGACCGCGGCCGCAACGACGCCGTGGAAGCCGGTCGAGCCCTGGCCGGCCCGCTCGTGCCGGATTTCGCGCTGGTATCCGATAGCGTCAGGACGATCGGCACGTTCGAACGGGTGGCTCGCGGTTTCGCCTCGGGCCTTCCGCACCGGAGCACACCACGGCTTTACGGCGCGACCCCGGAGGTGATCCTCGAAGAGGTCGCGATGATCCCCGGCGAGGTCCGAGATCTCCTGGTGATCGGACACAATCCCGGGCTGGGAGACCTGGCCCGTCGTCTCGCCGGGGTCGATCCCGCCCGTCCTGCCGAGCAACAACCCGGATTGGCGGCCCTCGCGGCACACTTTCCGACTTCCTGCTTCGCCGTGCTTGCGTTGGATGCCGAGGGCTGGGACGGGCTCACGGGTCCCGGCCGCCTCGACGTGCTGTCGACCATGCTCGGAAGGACCTCGAGGTGAGCTCGCGGGCGGCGGTCTTGCCGATGCCGGAACGTCGCCGGTCCGGCTTCGTGGGGCGATCGACATGCAGGTCGAGGTGATCGGCCTCGTCCTGAGCCTCGCGCTCGGTCAGCTCGGTGCCGACGGCGCAAGCCTGGCCCCCGACATCACGTTCCGGCCGCGCGAGCGCGAGGTCAGCAACTGGCGCCGGGAAGCCGCGACGCATCTCGACGCCTCGCCCGGGACGGTGGCCAACGTCCTGCTCGGCCGCGATCCGGCTGCAGTCACCCGCTGCGTACGCCTCAACAATTACTGGTGCATCAAGCGCGCCGGCTGGTCGGGCGAGATCGCGGCCGACCGGGACGGGCACGTGGCCTTCGCGTCGGCGGCCGAAGGCGCCACCGTGGCGGCCCTTCTGCTGCGTCGTTACTACGTGGATTACGGCCGCCACTCGGCTCTGGCCATCGTGTCGCACTGGGCGCCAGCGGCCTGCGGCGCGCCAGCAGTCGCGGTTCGTCGCGGCACCCTCGCGGCTGACGGCCTTGCCGCGACAGGCATCGGGCGTACCCTTCGGGCGCGTTGGCTCGCGGGCCACGGACGCCGCATCGCCGGCCGAAGTTTCGGGCGCGCGCGGCACTCGGTCGTGCCGGACCGCCTGATCGGCAGGAACATGCCGGAACCCGACATCGCGATCGGCCTCGGCGAGGCGCCCCTGACGCTGTCGGCATCGCTTCCGCTGTCGCCGCTGGCTCCATCCGCCCCCGGGCCAGTGCGGGCACCGATCTGCAGTGGCGATGTCACCCGGATCGCCGGTTACGCCGGGCGGGCTTCGGCCGGAGTCGCAGCATCGGTCGACGCCGATCTCAAGCTCTTCGACCCAGAGGGTCGCCCGACGCCGAATCTGGCCCGGCTGATGCACAACATGTCGGCCGTCGAGATCGGACCGCTTGGCGCCGACGCGCCACTGATCGCCAAGGCGGTCGCGCATGCAGCCGATGTGGTGGCCGCACGCACATCGGCGAGATCCGCCACCTTGGCGCCGGCGTCCAAGATCGGCGAAGCCTCGGCCCGGCGCCCGGGTGAGGCCGGCCGTCCGGATTCCCGCCCTTGAGCTTCCTGTCCGACCTTGTGTTCGAGGCCCGCATCACGGCCCAGAGCGTCGCCGACTACGTGTCGGGCAACGGACTGCGGCTCGGCGTGACGGGGCTGTCGCGCGCCGGCAAGACGGTGTTCATCACGGCACTGGTCCAGGCCCTGACGTCGCGCGGTGCCCGCCTGCCCGTGTTTCGGGCCGAGAGCGAGGGACGCATCGGCCGAGCCTACCTCCAGCCGCAACCCGATGATGCCGTGCCGCGCTTCGCCGTCGAGGACCACGTCAGATCGCTCACGGTCGAGCGCAGCTGGCCGGAATCGACCCGGCGCATCTCCGAACTCAGGCTCACGATCGAATACGAGCGCCGGGCCGGCTGGCGCGGCGGCCCCACCACGCTGACGCTCGACATCGTCGACTATCCCGGCGAATGGCTGCTCGACCTACCGCTACTCGGCAAGAGCTACGCGCAATGGTCGCAGGAGACGCTGGAGGCCAGCGCGGCCGCGGCCCGGGCTCCCCTCGCGGCGGAATGGCGCGGTTTCACGGCGATGCTGGGCGCCGATGCTCCGGCCTCCGAGGAGGTGGCCCGGCGATGCGCCGATCTCTTCACCCAGTATCTGCGGGCGAGCCGGACCGAGCTCTACGCGCTGTCGACCTTGCCGCCGGGCCGTTTCCTGATGCCGGGCGACCTCGAAGGATCGCCAGCCCTCACCTTCGCGCCGCTGCCGATCGCCGGCGACATCGAACCGGGCTCGCTCGCCGCCACCATGGAGCGGCGCTACGAGAGCTACAAGGCCCATGTGGTCAAGCCCTTTTTCCGCGACCACTTCGCCCGGCTCGACCGGCAGATCGTGCTGGTCGATGCCTTGACGGCGCTGAACTCCGGTCCGGCGGCGGTGCGCGACCTCCAGAACGCCATGACGGACGTGCTCCAGGCCTACCGGGCGGGCCGCTCGAGCGTGCTGTCGACGCTGTTCCGGCCGCGCATCGACCGCATCCTGTTCGCCGCCACCAAGGCAGACCATCTGCACCACACCAGCCACGACCGCCTCGAAGCCATCCTGCGCCTCTTGACGGCACGCGCCATCGCCAAGGCCGAGGACGTCGGCGCCACCGTCGACGTGATCGCACTCGCCGCCGTGCGGGCCACCCGGGAAGCCTCGGTCAAGCACGGCAGGGAGATGCTGGACGCCATCGTAGGGACGCCGCTGCCGGGCGAGACCATCGACGGCATCGACTTCGACGGGCTGGCCGAGGCCGCCATCTTCCCGGGCGAACTGCCGGCCGACCCCAAGGCGGCGCTGCGCGGCGACGGTCTGGCATTGGCCGAGGCCGAGGGCGATTATCGCTTCGTGCGGTTCCGGCCGCCCCTGCCCGAGGCGGCGCCGGACGGACGGCTCATGGTGCTGCCCCACATCCGGCTCGACCGTGCGCTGCAGTTCCTGCTGGGAGACAAGCTCGCGTGACCGTGACGTCAGGTGACCCGCTTCGACGGCGCCCCCGCGCCTTCAGGCTTGATGGGCCCGAACGAGACTCCCCAGTGGCGGGTTTCGCCCGCACCGAGCCGCCCGTGTCGGTCGAGCTGCAAGAGGACGCCTATGCCCAGGAGACCGCGCTGCTGTTCGCGGCCGGCCTGCCGGACGGCGAGGCGGCGGTCGAAATCGCCCTGGCTCAGGGCGTGGAGCGCCGTCGGCGTCCCGGCTGGGGCAGCCTGTTCTCGTCGGCACTCGGCGGGCTCGTGTCTCTGGCGTTCGGGCTCTGGATCTCGCGGCTGATCGAGGACCTGTTCGCGCGCGCCGCGGGGCTCGGCTGGTTCGGCGTCGGGCTGCTGGCGCTGCTCGGGGTGGCCGTGCTGGCGCTGGCAGTCCGTGAAGCGGTCGGCGTGTTTCGCCAGGCCAAGGTGGCGCGCCTCCACCAAGCCCTAGCGGCCGCCCGCCTGGCCGACGACCGCAATGCGGCGCGGACCTATGTCGGCGAAGTGGCGGCGCTCTACGCCGCGCGGCCCGAAACCGCCCGCGGCCGGGCCGAGGTGTCGCGTGCGTCCCGCGAGATCGTGGACGGGCGTGACCTGATAGACCTCGCCGAGATCGCGCTGCTTCGACCCATCGATCGGGCCATCGCGGCCGAGATCGCGGCCGCGGCCAAACGGGTGTCGCTGGTCACGGCGATCAGCCCGCGCGCGGTGCTCGACCTCGTTTTCGTGGGCGGCCAGATCGTGTGGCTGATCCGCCGGATCGCGGAACGTTACAGCGGCCGGCCCGGGCTGCTGGGCTTCCTCAAGCTTGCCCGCTCGGTGGGCGCACATCTCGCCCTCACGGGCGGGATGGCGGTCGGCGACAGCCTGGTCCAGCAGGTGGTCGGTCACGGCATCGCGGCGAAACTGTCGGCCAGGCTCGGAGAAGGCGTGCTCAATGGCATGTTGACGACACGGGTGGGCTTGTCCGCCATGGCGGTGTGCCGGCCGATGCCGTTCGCGGCCGAGAAGGCACCGGGTGTCAGGGACGTGGCGCCTTTCCTCTTCAAGGGCGAGGGCTGATCGCGGCCCGTCGGGGCCCGGCCTGTCTGCGGCTCGGCCCTAACGGTGCGACCTGGGCCGAGCCGTGTTCAGGCGTCAGCGGCAAGCCTTCCGGGAAAGACGCGTATGGTAGGCGTAGGGCCCGCATCCATAAAGACCGGCGCGACCACGGCGAAAACCATAATACCGCCGGTAAGGCCTTCGATAGCCATAGCCGTAGCCGTAATACTGCGCCTTGGTGACGCCAGCCGAAGCCTGCACATCCTGCAGGGCCGAGGGTGCCGCGAGCGGCATCGCCTGCGCGCCCTCCATGATGGCTAAGGTGCCGGTGAACGACACGGCCATGACGCCGGCCAGGGCCAACCTGCGCAGAAGAGGTGCAGTAGGGTGATGCGTGCTCATGGGCGGCTCCTGGCAGGGCACCCGAGGAGACGAGTACCGTCGGCAATGCGGGACGAGGCTGCTGCCGGCGGCTCGCCCGGGTCCATCGTAAAAGCGAAATGAGGTTGCACGCCCAAAAGATCCTGGCGGGGCGTCTCGCGGGCCCTCATCGTGGACCGACCCGAGCGCTCTGTCGGACCGGCGTGCAGCCCGGCGCACCCGGTCCCACCCTCGTCATCTCGGCCGACAGGTCCCAGAGGCGCCGGGCCGCGGCGTCATCACGCGCCCTCCGGCTCGGCTCGACAGGCTTGCACTTGGCGTAGTACCCGCCGCTTCGGTCGACGAGTTCAGGCGCACTTGCCAGATAGACGAGCGTGGCGGCCCCCGTCTCCGGCGTGATCGCGACGAGCGATTTGGCGAGGCCGAACCCGAGCTTCCGCACACCGCCGTTGTTATCGCCGAAGCGTGAGGCCACGAAGCCCGGGTGGAAGCAGTTCGCCGTGACCCCGAAACCCGATAGCCGGCGGGCGATCTCGCGGGTGAACAGCACGTTGCAGAGCTTGGCCCGGCAATAGGCCTTGAAGCCGCGATAATCGTTCCGGCTTTGCAGGTCAGTCCAATCCAACGCGGCGAAGCGGTGCCCCACCGACGAGGTGTTGACGATCCGGGACGGCGAAGCGGCCGAGAGCGGCCCTCGTAACGCGTGGGCCAGGACGAAATAGCTCAAGTGATCGAGCGCGAAGGTGATCTCGAAGCCGTCCTCGGTCTCGACACGATCATGAAACCAGGCGCCGGCGTTGTTGATCAGCACGTCCACTTTGGCTTCGGTCTCCGATATGGTGACCCCGACGCGCTGCATCTCGTGGAGCCGGGACAGGTCCGCCAGATGCAAGGCATGACCGGCATCGGGTGCGATGCGGCGGAGTCGGCCCAGGGTCGCCTCGGCCCGGGCCGGATCCCGCGCCACAAGCACGATCCTGGCGCCTCTACGGGCAAGTTGCTCGGCTGCTGCCTGTCCGATGCCCGACGTTCCGCCCGTGATCACCACGGTCTTGCCATTCATCGTTCCGTCTCCGCCCTCGAGTCCTGGCCGCTGCTCCTGGCCGCTACCGAAAGTCAATGCGGTGGCGGGTGGATCGGACGCAGGAGGCCGAGACCGTGCCGGCACCTGATTGCGCCAAGGTCGGTTCGGCCCTAATCTTACTGAGTCACAAAGCCGCGTTGGCCTGGTGGGAGAGAGCTCCATTTCGAGTCGATCGAGGAGAGGGAGCATGAGATGGCGTCCGAGAGTGAAGCGCGCTTCGCAGCTTATGTCGAGGAT
>JAABUJ010000603.1_pt1 | contig 67033 bp, 56 predicted proteins | sample 5559131 | NCBI WGS metagenome assembly JAABUJ01 (sample SAMN10711875, study PRJNA513366) | rock metagenome | isolation source: Antarctica rocks | place: Antarctica: Victoria Land, Mt New Zealand nord | collected 2016-01-07 | reverse complement strand
TCAGCTCAACCAAAGCACGACGATCCTTTGGACGAACGGCGAGGCGCGTTGCTGGGCGATTCGGCATGCATCAATACTACCTCCACCGTGCGCAATAAGCAAGCCTATTTATGGGTCAGCACACTAGAGATACGTCATCGTCTCGATGCCGCCGTAGAACTGCTTGAGGTCGAACTCTTCGTTGGGCGCGTGGATTGCGTCGTCGGGCAGGCCGACGCCGATCAGTACCTGCCGAAGGTGTAGGATGCGATCGAAGCTCGACACCGGGCCGATGGTGCCGCCGGCTCCAATGAACACCGGTGCTTTGCCGAAGCCGCGTTTCATGGCGCGCGCCGCAGCAAGGACGGCGGGATGATCGCGCGATGTCGCGACCGAACGGACGTCGCCGTCGCTCTCTATTTCAACGCAGGCCGCGCGGCGCAGCGCCTTCCAGGTGTTCGCGGACAACGCGCTTGACGTGCGCCGGCTCTTGGCCCGCGAACGGTCCGCGCCGAAGTCTTCGCGCGGGCGAAACTGGGAACGATCGTTTTCGCGCCGGGCCTTTGATAGCCGCCATAGATTCCATAGAACCCGCGCAACACGTCGGCGCGGGCTTGATGGCGGATGGATTTTGCTTGCTCAGGCGGCGCGGTCGCCGTCGCGGCCGGGGGCGGCTGCGCTTGAGTTGCGCAGCGGCCTGCTGTCCGAACGTGTTGCCGAAGATCGATCCCAGCGACTGTGCGAACGCGTTCATCGGCGCGGCGGCGGCCGGCGGCTTCGTTTCAGGGAAAAGCAGATCGACGACGCGCTCGACCGCCGCCGTCGGCTGCTTCGGCAACGTCGCCGCGCCGTTCGTCCTGCACCATGCGAATCGCCGCTTCGACGAGATCGCGAACCATGGACTCGACGTCGCGTCCGACGTAACCGACCTCGGTATACTTCGTCGCCTCGACTTTCACGAACGGCGCACCTGCCAGAGTCGCGAGTCGCCGCGCGATTTCGGTCTTGCCGACGCCGGTCGGTCCGATCATCAGAATATTCTTCGGAATGATCTCGCCGCGCATCTCGCCTTCGAGCCGTTCGCGGCGATAGCGATTGCGCATCGCGATCGCGACCGCGCGCTTGGCCTTGGCTTGGCCGACGATATAACGGTCGAGCTCGGCGACGATCTGGCGGGGCGTAAGTTCGGCGGCGGCAAGCATCGCGGCAGGCATCGTCGATTGACTTCGACGTAAGACGGGCGCTCCCGTTTGTCGCCCGAGCGGTCGTTCGTCCCACCGCGAATTGCGTTCCGTCTACATTGCGCGCCCAGACGCCTTTGCCCCGCACGGCTTGCTGGTGCGCGAGAGCGCGTGATATCTTGGTATGCAATGTTGCAGCACGCGCCTGACCTTGGGTTCCCTGAAACGAAACCCGCGATGGAGTCATACCGCGGTCGTTGGGTGTCGAAAGTGAGCCCACAGCGGCGTCACTCGCGGTTGCAGCTCGTGTTGGGAACGGTCCTCGACACGTGGGGCCGCGGGCGCGGCGAAGTCGGAACCGAGTGGCGGTTCTACCTTATACCGCCACGTGGCGAGTGGAGTTCGCTCGTCCCGGACGTTGCTTACGTTTCATACGAGCGGCTTCCGAAGGATGCACCGGCCGAGCTTCGCGAGAAGCCGACGATCGCTCCCGAGCTTGCCATCGAAATTCTGTCGCCGGACGATCGCCCGCGTAACGTAACCGAGAAGATCGGAATCTACTTGGAGTTCGGCACGAGTGCGATCGTCGTCGTCGACGCCGAGACGCGCTCGTTCGACGTCGTTTCAGCCGGCGGCCGTCGGCGCTTTTGCGAGGGCGAGCACGTGCACATCGCTGGGTTCGAGGGGCTCTCGTTCGATATCGCGGCGGTGTTCGCCGACACGGATTAGTCCCGGCTTTTTCGTCAACGGCGTTCCGTAAAGATGAAGAGCGTGTTCGATTCACTGCCGCCGGGGCTCGGGCCGCCGGCCGGCAGATAAAGCGTATCGCCGACGACGGCGGCGCCCGTGCCGTGGCGGCCTTCGGGCAGCGGCGCTTCTTCCGTCCATGTATTCGCACGGGGATCGTATGACTCGTTCTCGGTGAACGTGCCGGCCGCATGCTCGCCGCCGATCACGTCGATTCGACCATCGTTGAGCGCCACCGCGACGCCGCTACGCGCGGTCAGGAGCGGCGCACCCGACGACCATGCGTCGCGCCTCTGATCGTACACGTCGTTGCGTGAGACGTTGTGGTTGAAGTCGTCGACTCGGCCCCCGATCGCATACAGTTTGCCGCCGGCGGCGACGACGGCCAGATGATCGCGCCGTTGCGGGAGCGGCGCGAGCGATTTCCACGCGTTCGTGCGCGGATCGTAGACGTCGTGCGCGGTTAGGCTGCCTTTGCGGTTTCCGCCGACGATGTGAATCTTATCGTCGAGCACCGCTGCACCGGCCGCACCGCGGGCCGACGGCAACGGCGCAATCGCGCGCCATTTATCGGCTGCCGGATCGTAGACATAGGCATCGGCCACTGCGCGACCATCGCGCGCCGAAAAGCCGCCGAACGCATAGACCTTTCCATCGAACGCCGCCGCGGCGATATGGTTGAGGCCTTGCGGCAGCGGGGCTCGCGTCGACCAGCGCTTTGCCGCGACGTCGTACGCCTCGTTGATCGCCTGACCGGCAGCACCCCGCGCGAAGCCTCCGATGACGTAGATCGTCTCGCCGACGGCGGCGACGGCGACTTCGCTACGCGCGATATTCAGCGGCACACCGTCGCTCCAGCGCCCCTGCGCTGCATTTCCAGTGCCGAGGCAGCCCGCAAATAGGACGCCTATCGTCGCGGCTCTCCGCAGGTTCATCCTAAGACCTCAATATGCGAGCGCCGATCCGGTCGCATTACGGTCATCGTGTGCGGCGACGCGCGTACCATCATGCTTTACGGCGATGGCGTTGGCAACGGAGTCCGCTTCACCGAAATCGATGTGGTAAGCCATCGTGCGTAACGCGTCAAGCGTAGGACCATCGAACGTCCCCGGTTCGGCATAGACGATGTCCGGCAGCCATTGCATGTGCATACGCGGCGCGGCGACGGCGGTTCCGACCGATTCGCCGAAGTCGATGACGTCGCGCACGATGTCGAGCGTCGTCGTAATGATGCGAGGTCCGCCGGCCGCCCCCGCGACGAGTATGGCATGTCCGGCTGTGTCGGCCACGATCGTCGGTGACATCGATGAAAGCGGCCGCTTGTGCGGCGCGATTGCGTTAGCCGCACCTTGTACGAGCCCGAACATGTTCGGTGTTCCCGGCTTGCTCGTGAAATCGTCCATTTCATCGTTGAGCAGCACGCCCGTTCCATTCGCGACGAAGCCGCTACCGAAGCTGTTGTTGAGCGTATAGGTGACGTCGACCGCGTTGCCGGCTTTGTCGACGACGCTGTAATTGGTCGTGTTAGTGCCTTCTTGTGCCCCACGATCGCCCGCGTGCAAAGTCGATGAGGGGGTGGCTCTGTCGGGTGCGATCGACGAACGCTCTGATGCGAGATATGCGGGATTCAGAAGTCGTGCAAGCGGTACTTTTACGAAGTCGGGGTCGCCGAGCTGCGTGTTGCGATCGGCGAATGCGCGACGTTCCGCTTCGATCTCGCGATGCGCGTCGCGGATCGAGCGCGGCCGCCCCGACGGCGCATCGCCGATAATTCCGAGCGCTTCGCAGATAGCGATTCCGCCCGAACTTGGCGGGGGCGACGTGACGATCGTCATATGGCGATGCGCGCACGATATCGGCTTACGTTCGACGGCTCGGTATTCCGCGAGATCGTCAGAGGTCAATATCCCGCCCGCAGCACGCGTGGAGGCGACCAGCCGGCTTGAGACCGCGCCATGATAGAATCCATCAGTCCCGCTCTGTTCGATCGCTAGCAAGGTCTTCGCGAGATCGGGCTGGCGTAGAACATCGCCAGATTTGAAGGCCGCGCCGTTCACGAGAAAAATCGAGCGGCTTGAAGCAAAGCGGCGCAAAAGCGGCATACTTCGTAACAAGTCCGCCGCGTCCGCAGCCGTCAATGTGAAGCCGTTCTGCGCGTCGGCGATCGCCGTCGCCATGAGTTCGCGCCGCGACCGCGTTCCGAAATGTGCGCGAGCGTACTCGAGTCCCGCGACGCTTCCGGGAACGCCCACCGACAAAACGCCGACGGTGCTCCGCTGGGGAACGACGTGTCCCATGCTGTCCAAGTACATCGTTGCCGACGAAGCGGCCGGCGCGGTTTCTCGAAAATCGACGAAGTGGGAACTGCCGTCCGCGAGGCGTACCAGCATGAATCCGCCGCCGCCGACGTTACCGGCCGCCGGGTACGTAACGGCGAGCGTGTAACCGATCGCGACGGCGGCATCCACTGCGTTTCCGCCAGTCTTTAAGACGCGAATGCCTTCTTCGGTCGCGAGTCGCTGATCCGTCGCAACGGCGCCGTTCTTTCCTGAAGCGGTCGACGGTAGCACTCTCGACGGCGTTGCCGTCCCAACCATGAACGACAACGCGAAGAAGAATGCAACCGAACGCATGCGGGCAATTTCTTGAGGACGGTAAGCTTACCCTTATGCAGGTACGGACGTGCGGAATAGGGTTGATGCGCTGCTGACGTGAACGCCCCGCCATGCGCCAATTGCTCTTGCCATTAGTCTTCGCGGCTACATTGGGTTCGGCTTCGGGCCCAGCGCCTCGGCGGACCGTCGACGCGGCGGCGGACTGCCGTACATACTTCGGCAACGCGTGCAGCGAAGCCATGGGAGCGTGGTTGCCGCGGCAATCTGATGCCTCATGGCTCGTTCCGCATGCGCAAGACAGCGGCCGGCGCGATGACTTCATCTACGAACACGAGCGTACGCCCGAAGGCGTCCTTGGCTTTCGAGGCGCGGACGACGGCACGTTTTTCGTGTATGGCAACGCCGGGCCGCCCAAAGGGCACGCGGTCTATGATTACGCACAGCACATCGCCTTTTACGACGAAGGCTGTTGTGCGTGGCAGGAAGCCGTTGCGGCCGCCGATGCGGCTTTACCGCCCAAGCGCGTAGTTGCGCGCGACTTGCGTATGCTGCACACCGTCCGCGGTATTCGGCTCGGCATGAGTGAAGCGGCCGTAATGCGCATCTACGGCCGCGCGCCGCGGCGCTGGATCATAGGCCATGTCGATTCCATAAAACTTGCCTATACGGTTGCCTATACGGCTCCCGGCGGCGCAAACGGGCCGCCCAACACATGCGGTCAGTGGGAAAACTTCGTTTTCCGAAGCGGTCGGCTTACATGGATTCAACTGGTTAACGCCTGCTGACCCGCTGCCCGGCTGTCCGCGACAAACAACTCTACCGACGCTGTCGCTCCGTCTCCCACTCCCAGCGACCGAGCTGCGCATATTGCCGGATGTCGCCCGCGAAAGCCGGGTCGCCGCAGCAGTTCTCGACGGTGGCGATGAGTCGCTCTATCTCGGCATCATCGAGTCTGCCGAGCATGCGCGTAAGGTCCCCCTGATCGATGCCGCGCGCCGAATCGAACTTCATCAGGATGAGATACGGCAGCGGGATCACGCGCAGGCCCGTCGCATCTTCCGCCCGCCCTAGAAACGCGGCGTGGCACCATTCCTGGGGAGTCGAGATAATATCCAGTTCCTCGTGTCCGCGCGACCAGGCTTCGCCGTAGAGCCCAAGCGACGTGTTGGGAAAATAGAGATCGTGGCCTTTCCTGAAGCCGTTTTTGGAAAGGCTCTGCGCCGCTTCATGAAACCGCTCATCTTCAACCAAGAAATCGATGTCTTTGGTGTGGCGTTCGGGTGCGTATGCACGGGTCGCGACCCCGCCCACGACCAGCACCGGAAGCTCTCCGAAGATGTCTTCTGGTTTCACGAGGAGCTCCGTTCGGGGAAGTTTCATGAGGTGGCGAAGGTCGCTGCCGGAACCGATCGGCGGCTTGCGCATACCTCGCGCAAGGTAAAAGTGTCTTCGCTCGGCGGCCAACCGAAAGTCCCTTATCGTCGCCAATGTCAGCCGCGCAAAGCTTCGGCCAGTTCGTCATAAAGGTACGTCATCGTTTCGATGCCGCCGTAAAATTGACGGAGATCGAACTTTTCATTCGGCGCGTGGATTGCGTCGTCGGGCAGGCCGACGCCGATCAGTACCTGCGGAAGGTGTAGGATGCGATCGAAGCTCGACACCGGGCCGATGGTGCCGCCGGTTCCGATGAAAACCGGCCCTTTCCCGAAGCCGCGTTCCATGGCGCGCGCCGCAGCAAGGACGGCGGGGTGATCGCGCGACGTCGCGACCGCGCGGACGTCGCCGTCGCTCTCTATTTCAACGCGCACGCCGCGCGGCGCAGCGCCTTCCAGGTGTTCGCGGACAACGCGCTTGACGTGCGCCGGCTCTTGGCCCGCGACCAGTCGCGCCGTAATCTTCGCGCGGGCGAAACTGGGCACGATCGTTTTCGCGCCGGGCCCTTGATAGCCGCCGTAGACTCCGTTGAGTTCAAGGGTCGGGCGCAACCAGGAACGTTCGAGCGGTAAGCGTTCACGTTCCCCGCCCGCGAGGGCTGGGACGCCGAGCGTGCGCGCTTCACGTTCTTCATCGTAGGGCAGCGCCGCAATCTCGGCGCGCTCGGCGTCGGTCGGCTCACGTACACCATCGTAGAAGCCGGCGACCGCAATGGCGCCGTTCGGCGCGCGCAACGTCGCGATCATCCGAGCGAGCGCTTCGATCGGATTGACGACAAGACCGCCGAAGTAACCGGAGTGCAAATCGGAGGCCGGACCATTGACGGTCACCTCCCAGTGCACGAGTCCGCGCAACGAAACGGTCAGCGATGGGACGTCTTCGGCGAACACGGCGGTGTCGGAGACAACGACGACGTCGCAGGCAAGCCGCGCCCTCTCGCGTGCCAAAAAGGCCTCGAAGTTCGGGGAGCCGATCTCCTCTTCGCCTTCCACGAGCACCTTGACGTTGAGCGGTAGCTCTCCGCGCGTGCGCAAGTGCGCTTCAAGGGCGGCCAGATGCATAAGGACCTGACCTTTGTCATCGACCGCGCCGCGCCCGTAAAGCTTGCCGTTGCGCACGGTACCCTCGAACGGCGGCGACTTCCAGAGTCCTCGCGGGTCTTCAGGTTGCACGTCGTGATGACCGTAGATGAGGACGGTCGGCGCTCCGGGTGCCCCGAGCCATTCACCGTATGCAACCGGCAGGCCGCCCGTCTCCAGCACCATCGCGTCCGTCAAGCCCGCCGTCTGCATGCGCGCGACGACGGCCTCGGCCGAGTGCCGCACCTGTTGATGCCGCGTGGGGTCAGCCGAGACGGACTGGTACGTAATCCAAGCCTTGAGTTCTTCCAAATAGCGCTCGCGGTTGGTGCGAACGAAGCCGATCGTAGCATCCGTTTCGATCATGCAGCCTCCTTCGACGGCGTCCGGAGGCATCATCGCTTTTCGAGTGGCGGACCTTAGCGCCGGGATGTCCCGGCGAAGGGATACGACGGCGGCACTGGCGCCATGTTCGGCGGTTCGCGTTGATTGCTCTGCCGCTTTGGGGACGATTGGTGAAGTCGGAGTAGGGCTTTCAATGCAATCCAGCCCGAACAGCGGCGACGACGGCGGGACGTTGAGGCACGCCGGGGAAACGACTGCTCGCCGCCTGCCTCAGTGTTGAGGCGTCTTCCGCCGTGGCGAGGCTCTCGTGATTGGACGCTCCATAACGTCTCCAGTGCTCGTAGGGCGGCAGGAAGAGCTTGCCGGGCTTGATGATGCGCGTCGCGCGCTCTCCCAGAGCCAGGGTTGCATGGTGCTCGTCGGCGGAGAAGCCGGGATCGGCAAGACCCGGTTGATTGCGCAGTTCATGCGCTCCGCGGCCGAAGGCCGCTCGCGCAATCTCGCCTCAGCTGAGTGCCTCGAACGCGCGCAGCAGCCGTTCGGTCCCATCCGAACCTTTTTACAGGCGTTCGAAAAGGCGGCAAGCGACGCGGACCTACCCGCCGACGTGCGCATGGCGCAACGTCAGCTAGGATCGAGCGCGGCGACTCATGAAGTTGCCGGTGCAAAGACGATTACCGCACTCGAAAAGGCGCAGCTGTTTCCCGCGCTTGCCTCTTTCTTCAAACTCGTCGCCGACAAACGAGCGACGATCGCGGCCATCGAAGACATCCAGTGGGCGGACGCGTCGACGCTCGATTTTCTGGCCTTTTTTGTTCCGCAGATCGTGACCACGAGGCTCATGCTCATCGCGACGTACCGGTCCGATTACGTCGAAGGCAACGCTCCGCTCACGAAGGCGCTGGCGCGCCTGCTGCGTGAAGCGCACGTTCACCATATCGTTCTGGACCCGTTGTCGCCCGGCGACGTGCGCGCACTGATGAGCGGGGCTTTAGGCGATTTGGAGCTTCCTGTGAAAATGAAGCGGGAGATCGCAGAGCGTTGCGACGGCAATCCGTTTTTCGCCGAGGAGTTGCTGAAAAGTGCGGTCTCACGTCCCCCCTCGTCTGGGGACGCTCCGCTGCCGCTATCGATCCGAGCGACGATCATGGAGCGGTTGTCCGCCTTTACCGACGATGAGCGTCGCGTGCTGGCACATGCGGCGGTACTGGGATACCGCTTCGACCCGACGCTTCTCGCCATCGTGATGCAGCGAGACGTCGACGCATTGCTTCCGACATTACGGCGAGCGCGAGATTTGCAGATCATCATCGAAGAGCACGGAGCACGAGCGTTATGCCGGTTCCGACATGCCTTGACGCGCCGGACGATCTACGAAGACATGCTCGCCTTCGATGCCCGGGGCATGCACGAACGGATACTGACCACGCTCGAAACGCGCGGCGACGCGGAACAACACATCGACGAACTCGCGTATCACGCGTGGGAAGCAAAGGATGCCGCACGCACCCTCTCCTACAACGAGCGCGCCGCCGAGGCCGCACTGGCGCTGCGCGCATTGCCGGAAGCCGTTACGAACTTCGAGCGCGCGCTCGAGGCGGCAAGCGACACGGAGAACCGCGCGCGCTTGCTGGTTCGCTTCGGCTTAGCCTTACAGCTGCGCGCCCGCTTCAGCGATGCGATTGGATGTTTCGAAGAGGCGCTCGCGCTTCGTCTGGTGCGCCACGAATACGACGAAGCGGCGCGCATCGTCGGCTGGATCGCGGGGGATCGCGTCAATCTCGGCGATGACAGCGGGCTCACCCGCGGCCGGCTCTTTCTCGTCGAATTCGGGAGCCATTTAGGTTCACCAGCTCGAGACAACTTAGCGGTCTTCATCGCCAAGATGTTGAGCTGTCGGCATGATTTCGCTCCGATCGATGGTCTGTTGAACGGGGTGGTGCCGTCGCAACTTCCCGCGGGCATAAGACAAAACTATGTCTTGACGTACGCGAATCGGCATACATATCGCGGTGATGTCTCGGCTTGGAAGCAATCCGTGCGCGACTTCGATGGCTTCTCGACGACGGTATCGGAGTTTGTGCGCATCGTCGCGCTCTACACCATCGCCAAGACCGGCACGTATCTCGCCGCTCACGACCAAACCGAACGGGCGTTGGATGAAGCGGATCGGCTGGCGGCGCGTTGGGCCTCCGGTCCTATCGTTGTTTATGGTGCGAGTGTGCGCGGCGGCTATCTGTGGTCGCGCGGCCGGCTGCCCGCCGCCCGCGAATGCATCGAGCGCGTGTTTGCAGCAGGTGAACCGTATGTCGCTTGTGTCCTTGCGGCCTATATCGCGCCATTGCTGGCGATCGCATTCGGCGACGACGCCCTAGCGGCCCGTAGTTCGAGCGGCGATGCGGCGAAGGCCGCAGACGCCGGCGACTGGGATGCCGTACTCGTGTGCGGCGCTCGCGGCACGTGGCTGGCAAGGCAAGGGCGCCTCGCCGAAGCGCGCCGCTATCTACGGGTTGGCCTGAGCACTATCAAGGCGGCCGCGCCATTCTGTACGACGCTGTTCGTCAGTTGTGCGCGCCATTTGGAAGAGCATGATCTTACGCGCGTTACCGAGTTGACCGACCCGTCGAAACTCCATCCCGATGATGCCGTAGGTCGCGCCAATGCCTCGCTCGTTGCGGCGATCATCGCGCAACGACGCGACAACGCTCTCGAGGCCGAACGGCTCGCAACCGCGGCGGCGTACATGTATGCGGCGCTCGGTTGGCCGATGTTCCAGGCTCAGGCGCTGGAAGTGGCAGGGCGGAGCGCCGAAGCGCTCGCGCTCTATGACGGCTGCGGCGCAATTGCGGACGTGCGGCGCCTCGCGCCGCCACCGCCTGCGGGCCGGACACCGAGCCTAGACAAAGGGCCGCTGTCACCACGCGAGAGCACGATCGCCGACTTCGTAACGCTCGGACTAACGAATACCGAAATCGCGCAACGGCTCTCGCTCAACAGCAAGACAGTCGAAAAGCATCTGTCCTCGATCTTCGTCAAGCTCGGCATCCGCTCGCGCGCGCAGATCGCTGCCTTCATCACCCGCGAACAGCGCCAACGCGCGTGAGATTCCAGCGGTTCTTTGATTGCCCGAGTGCACGCCATCAATAGTCGACGCCCTTCTGATACTCGCTCACCGGAACCTCACGGAAGTGCTGAGGATCCGCACGGATGAGTCCCGTCGCAAAGTTCTGACTCACCGCCCCGGTCTCTCCGCTCGGAATGTGCTGCAGCACGCTCGTGTCGTTCAAGTAGTGAACGAAGCCCGCAGTCGAGCGATCGATGCTGTCCTGCACGTTGCGCGCATTGGCCATCGACGCGTTGAAAACGGCGGAGTTTCGTTGCTGAACCTCCGCGTTCGCCTGGAGAATGGCTTGCGTCTGGCGCCAGCCGGCCGCAATGTTCTCGTGCACTTGCTCCCCGCGCCGCCCTTGGTTGACGTGGTAGCTCCCAAAGATCGCCAGCAGCGTCGGCAGCTCGTGCTGGTACGTCTCCAAGGGGCCGGAAATCATCTTCACCGATAAGGACCACCCGCCGTACTGGCCGAGCGGCGAGACCAACGCGACGCCGTCGAAGCGCCCCGGCCGACCGCCATGCAACGTCTCTGTCCCGATCAGCTCGGCGGCGGTCCCCATTTCCGGCGGCACGCTCACCCGCGTCTCGCGCTCGATGTGAAGCTGCGCATCAGGTCCACCGCGCTGTGCGACGTACCGACTCGCAGCCGCCATCGCTTGCGCGGGCTCGGCGGTGTACGGAACTGCAGCCCACCCAGGCGTACCGGCGAGGGAGCTGCGCGGGTCCGCGAAGTTCAGGCTTACCTCCTGGTCGACTTCGGAACCGTCCGGCCCGTTAGCCGCGAAGGCGCCCTCGCCGAACACGATCGTGCGCCAGCCGGCCGGTATGCGCGCATCGACCGTTCCGTCCGGCGCTTCGATCACGTGAAGGGGCTTGACCGCCGCAGCATTGACTGCCGGGCCGGACGACGGAACCATCATTCTGCGCACACGCCGGAAGAGCGGATCGATCGAACGCGCGATGCCGTCCGAGTAATCGAAGAGTATCCCAACGCGCGATCCGGCCCGAGGCTCGAATGCGGTGATCGCGACCCCACGCACCGGCGCTCCGCGCAACGTCGCATCGAACGATCCGATGGTGATCGCTCCGTCGGCGCTACGAACCGCGCTCGACACGTGTGGGCGAGCGTCGAAGTATCCGTGCAGACAGCGCAGTCCGGCGATGAACGCGCTCCGCGTAGAGTCGACAGCGTGCAGCGAGCCTACCATGACGCGCCCCCCGCTCGTGACGTCGGTCGAACGTAAGCCACTTGGCGCGGCATGCGGCGGAAGGCTCCTCGTATGAGCCGCCTTTGCGACCATGGGGATGGTCGCAAAGGCCAGGGCCGCAACGCTTGCGGTGATGCCCGCGTACCGGCAAGTTCTCTGGAATTGGAAACGCAGAATAGAGTTCAGCATGGCCTGATGCTACACGACCGGGCGGCTGCAGCGTATGGGGGAAAACCCTACGGCGGTCCGCTTCCGCGCCGTGTTTCACACGACTTCGACGATGATGTCGTCGTTGGTGTAGATGTCGATTCGGCCGGCGACTTCCAGCGATGCGCGCGCGATCTGCTCGGCGTCGAGCGAACTGTGCCGGAGCAGCGCCATCGCCGCGGCCTGCGCGTACGGTCCACCGCTACCGACTGCGGCAATGCCTTCATCGGGCTCCAGCACGTCGCCGGTGCCGCTAAGCACGAAGAGATGCTCGGAATTGCCGACGACAAGCAGCGCCTCGAGGCGCCGCAGAGCGCGATCTTGACGCCAGTCTTTGGCGAGTTCGACCGCCGCGCGGACGATGTTGTTCTTGTACTCGGAGAGTTTGTTCTCGAACTTCTCGAGTAGGGTGATGCCGTCGGCGGCGCCGCCCGCGAACCCCGCGAGGACGCCGCCGCCGGCGATACGGCGCACCTTGTGCGCTCCATGCTTCATGATCGTCTTGTCGAAGGTAACCTGCCCGTCCCCGGCCAGCGCGAGCTTACCGTCCCGGCGAACGGCGAGGATGGTGGTGGAACGGATACGCATGGGATGCGATATGGAGGTGACGATGACGCTTCCCTGTCGCGCCGCCCTGCAGGCTGAAACCGACGCTAACTCTATCGGATTTTCCCCCGTACGCAGGGACGGCTGAAAGCCATTTGATTGATGCGTGGGTCATCGTTGACCGGAACGTTCCGTCGGCGTGTTATTTCACAAGTTGGGGCTGAGGTCGTGCGCCTTCCTTCTGCTCTTCATCATCCCCGGGAGAAACAGCTACGGCCTCGGGCCGCAACGCAGACTTGCGAAACAATCAATCCTTAGAAACGCGGTTATCGCCAGACATCAGCTTGCGCTCCAGTGACTACGGCACACATTGCGACGTGTCGACTGTTTCCGCGGCGGTGTTTGTGCCATCGCTCACGGTGATCGTCGTCTGTTGTCCACCGCCGGTGCTAGCCGTGCTCGCGGCGCTCACGGTAAACGTCCCTGACGAGCTCATCGGCGACACAGTTGCGATTGCTGTATTGTTGCTTACCGCCGTGAAGTTGCCGTTGAAGTTAGCTTCGCTTGCGGTAAACTTTTCCGAGGTTCCCGCGCCGCCATTGCATGCCGTACCGGGGGGTAGCACGGCAACACTAGTAGGGTTGAGTACGATGGCACTGCCTGGACTGGGCGATGCTGACGGGGACATGCTGGGTGCCGGCGACATGCTCGGCGCCGGCGACATGCTGGGCGCGGGCGACATGCTGGGCGCGGGCGACATACTCGGTGCGGGCGACGTGCTGGGCACCATCGAGGCAGGTAGCGAGGCGATCATAGTGGGCTTGGTTGGCGGTAAACTGTGCGCCGACTGTGGCGTCAGCGTCACACCACCGCCGCCGCACGCGGCGACCGACACGGCGAGAACCGCTATCGCCGGCAAGGCGACCGATTTCAAGGAACGCATAGTGATTTCACTTTCTGAATACCGGAAGCGGCTATTCGAAAGTAACGCTACGCGCTTCAGGAAGGGAAAAGTATGGGGGGAAACCCTACTCTATTAGGGTTTACCCCCATACGCGGGAGTGGCTAAAGCCCGTATGATGGGTGCATGGGCATCGTCGGTGACTGGAGCGTTCCGTCGGCCGGTTCGAGTTGGTCGCTGCTTTCCGACCGTGAATGTCAGATTGCGAGCTGCGTTGCCATGGGCTACACGAACAGCGGCATAGCCGGGACGCTCGAAATCACCGAGAAGACCGTTGAAAAACATCTGACCAAGATATTTCACAAACTTGGGGTCAGATCGCGCGCCCAGCTCTTGCTCTTCATCGTCTCCGAAGAGACCGCTACGAGAGCTCCGGCCGTAAAGCAGAATAGCCTTAACGGTTCGTGAGCGGCCAAAAAGTAGGGTTTACCCCCATACGCACGGACCGCGAGACCTCGTATCATTGAGGGCATGAACTCCGTCTCCGGCTTCGGGAGCCACCTATCCCCCCTGGACGTGTCGATGCTTTCGGATCGGGAACGCGAGATCGCAGACGGCGTCAGTTTGGGCTACACCAACTATGGAATTGCGAGCAGACTCGAGATCGCCGAAAAGACCGTCGAGAAGCACTTGACGAGCATTTTCCGCAAGTTGGCGCTTACGTCGCGCGCGCAACTGAACCGAGCAACTCCTCGCGCCACTCCTCCACGTGCTCAAGCGCGCGCTCCGCGAGAAGGCGCCGCCGCTCCCGCTTATCGCGTACGGGAGGCCCCGGCAGCTCCGAAAAGTAGGCCCACGTAACGTTTGCCGGTTGAAAGTCGCGCGTCTGCGCGTTTTGCAGGTGTGCGATCACCGCTCCGAGCGCCGTATCGGGCGGCACGCTAAGCGGTTCGAGACCGCCCAGCGCCCGAACGGCGGACATCGCTGCGATGACACCGCACGCGGCAGCTTCGACATAGCCCTCGGCGCCCGTGATCTGACCGGCAAACCACGTCCGTTCGCTACCACGCAGCCGTAAATCCGGCAGCAAGAGTCGCGGCGCGTCCACGAACGAGTTGCGGTGCATGACCCCCAGACGCAGCCATTCCGCCTGTGCCAGGCCCGGAAGTTTTCCGAACGCCTCTTTTTGCGCGGGCCACGTCAGCCGCGTCTGAAAGCCCACCAGGTTGTAAGCCGATCCGGCGGCGTTCTCCTGACGGAGCTGCACGACGGCATGCGGCGTTTTCCCGGTGCGCGGATCGCGTAGACCGACGGGCTTGAGCGGCCCGTACCGCAGCACATCCTCGCCGCGCGCCGCCATCTCCTCAATCGGAAGACAACCTTCGAAGTACGGTACCTTACCGCCCGCTGCGTCGGCTTCAAACTCTTTGGGTTCATGCTTCGGCAGCTCACGTAAATCGCGAACGAACGACGCGTACTGTTCGCGGTCGAGGGCAATGTTGAGGTAGTCGGCGCCGTCGCCCTTATCGTAACGCGACTTCGCGTAGACCTGCGCGCGGTCAAGCGAGTCGGCGGCAACGATCGGCGAGGCGGCATCGTAGTAGTGCAAGCGTGGGCGGCCCTCCGATGGATGCGGTGCAGCGGCCGCCAGGAGCGCGTCGATCGCATCGGCTAGCGGCTGTGAGGGCAGCGGTCCGCACGCCACGATCGTGGCCACCGCGGGATCGATCGTGCACACCTCCTGGCGCACGACGCGCACGCGCGGATGGGCGGTCAGGCGTTCTTCCACAAGTCCCGCAAAGCGTTCGCGGTCGACGGCGAGCGCACCACCGGCCGGTACGGCTGCTTCGCGCGCGCTCGATACGATCAGCGAATTTAGACGTACGAGTTCTTCCTTGAGCAGCCCGACCGCGTTTTCGAGCGATGCACCGCGCAGCGAATTGCTGCACACGAGTTCCGCGAAGTGGTCCGTCTTGTGGGCCGGACCGCGCACGTACGGCCGCATCTCATAGAGTTCAACGTCGAGACCGCGCTGCGCCGCCTGCCATGCCGCTTCGCAGCCCGCCAATCCCGCACCGACGACCCGCAACACGCTGGGACCCGCGGGCGGCTCGCTCGAATGCAAGTTGCGCGACGCGCAACGCACTATGCTTCGACCGGCTGCGCTTCGGCATGTTCGGCTGCCGCGATTGAACTCGTGTCGTGCGTCTTGTCGCGGCTGCACTCGAAAGTCGTCACGCCCCGCTTGGTCTTGGCGACGACGTACGCGCCGCAAATCGGGCATGGCTGGGGCACGACTCGGTCCCACGATACGAAATCGCAGGCCGGATAATTTGCGCACCCGAAAAACGTGCGCCCGCGGCGCGATTTGCGCTCGACGACCTTGCCGCCGTCCTTGGGACAGAGGGCGCCCGTATCGATGAGAATCGGCTTCGTCGTCTTACAGTCGGGATAGCCGGTACACGAGATGAAGCGCCCGAAGCGACCGGTCTTGATGACCATCGGCCGTTCGCAATTCGGACAGATCTCGTCGGTCGGCTCGTCGCGCAGTTCGGCCTTGGGCAGCTTCTTCTCCGCCTCTTCCAGTTCGTGCTCGAACGGGCCGTAAAAACGACGCAGGACGTCGACCCAATTCTCCGCATTGTCCTCGACGTGGTCGAGTTCGCTCTCCATCTTCGCCGTGTAGGCGAGGTCCATGATGTCGGGAAAGTGCTCGGCGAGTAGGTCGTTGACCGCCATGCCGATCTCCGTCGGCCGGAAGCGGCGCTCGATCTGCTCGACGTAGCGGCGTGCTTGAATCGTCTCGACGATCGAACTGTAGGTCGATGGGCGGCCGATGCCGTTATCTTCGAGCGCTTTGACGAGCGTCGCTTCGGTGAAGCGCGGCGGCGGTTCGGTGAAATGTTGCTTGGGTTCGAGCCCGCGGCGTTCGAGCGCTTCGTCGCGTTCGAGCGGCGGCAGCAGTACGCGTCCCGGCTTGCCGTTTTTCGCCGCCGCCGGACCCGTGTCGGCGGCCGATTCGTCGTCGCGGCCCTCTTCGTAGACCGCGGTATACCCGGCGAATTTGAGCACGCTGCCCGTCGCGCGGAAGAGGTACCGCGCCGGGCCGCGCACCGGCTTCGCCGCGATGTCGGCCGACGTCTGAGCGTAGACGGCCGCCGCCATCTGCGAGGCGACGAACCGCTCCCAGATGAGCGCATATAAGCGCAGCTCGTCGCGCTTGAGGATGCCGGCAAGCGACGCGGGCGTGCGCGTCACCGACGTGGGACGGATCGCTTCGTGCGCGTCCTGTGCCCCTTCGCGCACCTTGAATTGGCGACTGCCCGCGTGGAACTCACGCCCGTACGTCCCTTCGACGTAGGTTTTCGCCGTTTCGCGGGCGGCATCGCTGACGCGCGTCGAATCGGTACGCATGTAGGTGATGAGACCCTGGGTGCCTTCGGGGCCGAGATCGACGCCTTCGTAAAGAGCCTGCGCCGTCTGCATGGTCTTGCGCACGCGAAATTTCAGCTTGCGCGAAGCGTCTTGCTGCAGGGTCGAAGTCGTGAACGGGGGCGCCGCATTGCGCCGCACTTCACGCTGTTTGACCGCGCTGACCGCAAACGAGGCGTCCACGAGATCCGCCACGATCTGATCGGAGCGGCCGCCGTTACCGATCTCGGCTTTGTCACCGTCGACCTCAACCAAGGCAGCTGAAAAGACATGCTCGGAGCCGTGCTTGCACAGCAGCGCGGTGATGGACCAGTACTCACGCGGAACGAAAGCGATGATCTCCCGCTCGCGGTCGACGATGATTTTGACCGCGACCGACTGCACGCGGCCGGCGGACAAGCCGCCGCGGACTTTGGCCCACAGCAGCGGGGAGATCTTATAGCCGACGAGCCGGTCCAAAATGCGCCGCGCCTGCTGGGCGTTGACGCGGTCCATGTCGATCTCGTGGGCCGACTCGAGCGCCTCAAGCGCCGCTTCTTTTGTGATCTCGTGCAGCTCGATGCGCTTGGGGTGTTCGAGTTTGAGCAGCTCGGCGAGATGCCACGCGATCGCCTCGCCTTCGCGATCGGGGTCGGTCGCCAGGTACACGTCCGTCGCTGCTTTGGCCGCGCTGCGCAGCTCCTTGATGACGTCGCCCTTGCCTTTGATGGTCAGGTAGCGTGGGGCGAAATCGTGCTCGACATCGACGCCGAGCGTGCTCTTGGGAAGATCGCGAACGTGTCCGACCGAGGCCTTTACGACGTAACGAGGAGGCAAAAACTTCTTGATGGTGCGCGCCTTCGTCGGTGATTCGACGATGATCAGCGGCTTCTTCAAACATCCCTCGTTTGGGTCCACGGACCCGATGCGTGGCTAAAACGCCATTAGTATAGCGCCGCCGTCAAGTGTAAGCGCTTCAAAAATCTTGCATATTGGCCGAACGCAGTATAAGATGCAACCAAAGGCGTTGACGAACGAACCGTCGGCGTCCCTACGCAATGATCGTCCGCATGACGGACGAGGAGGACAAATTGGACGGTAATACCATGGATGACAGCGACATGAACGGCAGCGAAGACGCTATGTCGACCGCCGCTCCGCGCCGCCGTCGGCGTACCGGAACCCGAAAAACGTCGGGGGCGACAGGCGCTCGTAAGGCGACCAACGGACGCAAGAAAGCGACCGGCGCCCGCAAGACATCGGCCAAAAAGTCGACCGGCGGCCGTAAGAAATCGACGGCAAAGAAGACCACGCGTAAGTCGACCGTCGGGCGCAAAAAGACAACCGTCGGACGCAAGAAGTCGACCGCCGGACGAAAGAAGTCGACCGCAGGTCGCAAGAAGTCGACGGCCGGCCGCAAGAAGAGCACCGCCAAGAAAACGGGTGGTCGCAAAGCCACCAACGGACGCAAAAAGTCGACGGCCAAGAAAACGACTCGCCGCAAAAAGGCATCGTAACTCACACGAAGAGGCGACCGGAACCACCGGTCGCCTCTTCGTTCACTGAAGCTTACGTTAAGCCAAAACGGCTGCGCCGGCGGTTAAATCCGGCGCGTTACCGCCGTGTTCTTCGACCCAGTGGCACGCAGCAACGTGGCCCGGTGCGTACGTCAAAAGCGGCGGTATCTCGACCTTACAGCGGTCGAAAGCAACGGGACAGCGCGTGTGAAAGCGGCAGCCCGACGGCGGATTGACGGGCGAAGGGATGTCGCCGGTGAGAATGATGCGCTTGCGCCGCACTTCGACGGCGCGATCGGGGATCGGGATGGCGGAGAGCAGCGCTTGGGTATACGGGTGCAATGGATTGTCGTATAGATCGTCACGATCGGCGATCTCGACGATCTTGCCGACGTACATGACCGCCACGCGCGTCGAGATGTGCCGGACGACGGAGAGGTCGTGCGCGATGAACAGATATGTCAGCCCGAACTGAGCCTGCAGATCCTGCATCAGGTTAATGACCTGCGCTTGAATCGAGACGTCTAGGGCGGAGACGGGTTCGTCGGCGACGATGAACTTCGGGTCGACGGCGAGCGCTCGGGCGATGCCTATGCGCTGGCGCTGACCGCCGGAGAATTCGTGCGGAAAGCGGTTCGCATGATAGGGCTGCAGCCCGACGCGCCGGAGCAGATCCTGCACGCGCGCATCAACGTCTTTGCCGCGGGCCAAACCATGGATGCGCAGCGGCTCGCCGATGATGGCGCCCACCGACATGCGCGGATTGAGCGATGCGTAGGGGTCTTGAAAGATGATCTGCATCTCACGGCGCAAGCGGCGCAACTCGTTGTGCCCGAGCGCATGCACGTCGCGGCCGTCGAAAAGCACTTGACCCTTGGTTGCCGGCAGCAAACGCAGCACGACGCGTCCTGCCGTCGTCTTGCCCGATCCCGACTCCCCGACGAGCCCCAGCGTCTCGCCCTGGCGGATCGAAAAGTCGATGCCGTCGACCGCCTTGACATCGCCGACGTGCCGCGAGAAAACGCCGGCGCTGATCGGAAAATACTTGTAGAGATCGCGGACTTCGAGGATGTCGGCGCGACCGTTCATACGGCGACCGCAGGTTCGGTCGGCGCCGTAGCGGCGCCGGTTGCCGAGCCGGGGATTTCAGGCGCGGACTCGGTCGGGAGACGGCGTTCGCCGGCGCTACGCTCATCGTAGAGGAAGCAGCGCGCGACGTGTCCGTTCGAGAAGTCGTAGAGCGGCGTCGGCGTATCGCAAATCGGCATGCGGTATTTGCAGCGCGGCGCGAACGAGCAGCCCTGCGGCAGGCGCAGCAAATTCGGGGGCTGACCTTCGATCGGCACGAGCCGCGAATGCTCGCGGTCGTCCAAGCGCGGCAGCGATTCGAGCAGCCCCATCGTGTACGGATGCTTCGGCGCCGAAAAGATTTGATCGGCGGTCCCGTATTCGACCAGGTTGCCGGCATACATGACGAGCACGTTGCGGCACGTTTCGGCGACCACGCCGAGATCGTGGGTAATGAGCACGATCGCCGAACCCAGGCGTTCCTGCATCTCGTTCATCAGCTCGATGATTTGCGCTTGGATCGTGACGTCGAGGGCCGTCGTCGGTTCGTCGGCGATCAGAACGTCCGGGTCGCAGGAGAGCGCCATCGCAATCATCACCCGCTGCCGCATGCCGCCCGAGAGCTGGTGCGGGTACTCGCGCACGCGCTTCTCCGGGAGCGGCATGCGCACCAAGCGCAGCATGTCGATCGTCTTGGCGAGCGCGTCGCGTTTGCCCAGGCCCAAATGCAGCCGAACGGCTTCGGAAATCTGCGCGCCGACCGTCAGCACCGGATTGAGCGACGTCATCGGGTCTTGGAAGATCATCGCAATGTCTTTGCCGCGAATCTTGCGCATTTCGGCTTCGGATTTCGAAAGCAGGCTCTCGCCGCGAAAAACGATCGAGCCGCCGTCGATGCGCCCGGGCGGCATCGGAACCAGCCGCATGATCGTGAGCGCGCTGACCGACTTGCCCGAACCCGATTCGCCGACGATGCCCAAGGTCGAGCCGCTTTCGACCGAATACGACAGCCCGTTGATGGCACTGACGAAACCATCGTCGGTCTTGAAACCGACGGCGAGATTCTCGATCTCGAGCAGCGACAAGCGCGTTAGATTCCGGTGATGCTCAAAGCGATGGCAAAGAATACGAACCCGATCGCGACATAGCTGGTCAAGCGCGAAAGCTGCTGATCAAAGCCCAATCGCGGCCGGTACGCCGACTCCACGCGTCCTCCGATCGTACCCGAGAGTCCCTCCTGTTTCGTCGTTTGGACGGCCAGTAGGAACACGAGTCCAACCGCCAGGATCACGAACAGCGTCGCAAACGTATGCGTGAGCCACGGCAGATTGGCGGCCAGCGCCGTCTTGTGCGTCACGCCGAGATTTTGCAGTTGCTGATACACCTGCGGCGAGAGCGTCGCTGAGGCATTCGGCGCGCCGCGCGGTGCCGGTGCGGCGGTGACCGCTCCGAACGGCACGGGCGTCGCAGCTGCAAGCAGGGTTACGAGGGAAATCATCGCGCTCTTCTTAGCTTGGCGGGGAGTAAACCCCCGCCAAGCAGCGCCTCCGCTTCGCTACTGGTACGCCATCCTAGCGCGGCGTAGCCGCTTGGTGCTCCGCCCAAACGCTCCGCACTCGGGCGGCCAGGTTTTCGCCGGATAGACCGAAGCTCGCGCGCTGCGACGGCTGCTTATCGTGCTGGATGAGGACGTGCGGAACACCGATACGCTCGATCGTAACGGCAAGACCGCGATCGGATGCAAATTCGGCAACGGCGGAGCCGAAGCCGCCGGCGAGCGAGTGTTCTTCGAGGGTGATGAATTTGCGGTGCGTCTGCGCAAGTTCGAAGAGCAGCGCTTCGTCGAGCGGCCGCACGAAACGCATGTTTACGACCGTCGGTTTTAGTGACTCACCCTCGACTAGGTCGTACGCATCGAGCGCGACGTCGCATGTGTTGCCGAGTGCGAGTAAGGCGACGCCGTGGCCCTCGCGCAGCACTTCGGCTCGACCGTGCACGAGCGGTGCCGGTGCCTCGAGGTGATTACCCGCGGAGTTGCCGCGCGGATAACGGATCGCGACGGGCGACTCCAGGGTCAGCGCATGGTCGAGCATCGGCGCGACTTCCGCTTCGATGCGGGGCGCCATGATCGTCATATTCGGAAGCGTCCGCAGGTAAGCGATGTCGTACAAACCCATGTGAGTCGGGCCGTCGTCGCCCGCCACGCCGGCACGGTCCATACAGAATACGACCGGTAAGTCCTGGATGACGACGTCGTGGACGATCTGATCGTACGCGCGCTGCAAGAAGGTTGAATAAATGGCAACCACGGGTTTCATGCCCGCAGTGGCGGAGCCGGCGGCGAAACAGACCGCATGCGCTTCGGCGATGCCGACGTCGAAATAGCGCTCGGGGTGCTTCTTGGCATAGCGCTTGAGTTGCGTACCGTCGGGCATGGCCGCCGTGATGGCAATGACCCGCCGATCTTTATCCGCCGCCACCGTTACGGCGTCGGCGAACGCTTCGGAGAACGTCGCGCGCGCGCTCGACTTGAATTCGATCTTACCGTTCTCGAGCTCGAAGGGGCCGACTCCGTGGAACGTGCGCTTGTCGAGTTCGGCCGGTTCGAAGCCCTTGCCCTTGACCGTCCGCACGTGGAGCAACACGGGGCCCTGAATCTTGGCGGCGTCGGCAAATACGTTGCACAGCGTGTCGTAATCGTGTCCGTCGATCGGGCCCACGTAGCGAAAGCCCATCTCCTCGAAGATAACGGCCGTCTTCGGTTCGCTTGAAACGAACCGCATGCCGGCCTCTTCGGCGGTCGACAGTGCCTTGCGCGCCGCGCCGCCGAACGGAACGTGCGCAAGCACGTCCTTGAGCGTTTCGCGCGCCGCGTTGAAAAGCGGTTTCGAACGCAAGGTGCCGAGGTAGCGGTCCATCGCGCCGACGTTGGGCCCTATGGACATCTCGTTATCGTTGAGCACGACGATGAAATTCGATTTGAGGTGACCGGCGTTGTTGATCGCTTCGTAGGCGAGGCCGCCCGTCAGCGCCCCGTCACCGATGATCGCGATGACGCTTTCGTCGCCTCCCGTGAGATCGCGGGCCTGGGCCATGCCGAGCGCCGCAGAAATCGACGTCGACGCGTGGCCCGCGCCGAAGGCATCGTACTCCGATTCCGAGCGCATCGCAAAGCCGCTCAGGCCGCCGCCTTTGCGGATCGTGTCTATCCGCTTCGCGCGCCCGGTCAGCATCTTGTGCACGTACACCTGATGGCTGACGTCCCATACGATCTTGTCGGTCGGCGCATCGAAGGTTCGATGCAGCGCAAGCGTCAACTCGACGACCCCGAGATTCGGCCCCAGATGGCCGCCGTTCTTCGAACAAGCCCCAACTAGTTGCTCGCGGATTTCACCCGCCAAGACGTCGATTTCGGAGCGCGACAGCGCGTCGAGATCGCGCGGCGAGTGTATTCGGTCAAGGACCATTGGGCTCTCTTTCACCATCGGGCGGTCTTTTACACTCCGAGCGGTGCGCCATGTCCGGCGGCTCAGACAAAAGGGGCACACTTGGTCGCTGGTGCACATCGCCCGCGTGGAGCCTGCCTTCGCCGTCAGACCGCCGACGCCGCTGCGCCCGAGCCGCCGGCGGCGCGCGCTCGACGACGTCGCGCACATCTTTTCGACGATCTGCAACCCGTTCGTCACCTCCCTCGCCCTGTTCGTTTTCATCGCGCACGAGACGGCAACCGGGACGAACGCCTTTTGGCCGCTCTTCTTTGCGAGCACGGCGTTTACGTCGATCGGTCCGATGCTGTACGTGCTGTGGTTGTACAGCACCGATCGCATCACCGACCTCGACATGTCGGTTCGCGCCGAACGCGAGAAGGTGTTCAGCACCTTCGTCATCTTCTACGCGCTTGGAACGTGCGTGCTTTATCTGCTGCACGCGCCGCGGTTGATGACCGCCACCTTGGCCGGCTACACCGGAGCATCGCTCGTCGTGCAGTACATCACGCGCTATTGGAAGATATCGACGCACGCCCTCGGCATCACGGCGCCGCTCGTCGTTCTCGTGTACCTGTACGGCGCGCAGCCGCTGCCGTTCCTCATCCTGATCCCGCTCGTCGGCTGGTCGCGCATCCGCCTGCGCGCGCACACTCCGCTGCAGGTAATCGCGGGAACGTTCTTGGGCGCCGGGTCCGTGCTGCTCTTCTTGCGCTTGTTCGGCTTGATATGAGGGACCAGCGCGACGGCGAGTCGGCGATTGCCGTCGAGCGAGTACTCCGCTCCGGATGGATGCTTCCAAACCGAATGGTCGCCTTTTTGCGCACGAGCGAACTCAAAGCCCGCGTCACGAAGCGTGCGTTTGATCTCCGGACTTTTGGCGGCATGCGGATCAGACTCTTTCAAGGGATCGTTAACGGCAAGGAAGCGGGGCGGCATCCCGGCTTTTGAGCCGTAGCGGCGGGGCCGTCGTGAAGCGGGCGCGGTCGGTCTGCGGGCCGACGATCGCTTGGACGGCGGCTCGATACGCTTCAAGCTCGCCGGTGGTCACATAGTTTACGTGGGCATGGCCACGCGCGCGCTGCTGTTGCATAATCGCGGCCGCGCGGCGGCCCTGGGCTTGGGCCGGATCGATGCGGCGAACATCGCCGAGAGCAGCGACGAAGTGCGCATCCAGGAGCGGATAATGCGTGCATGCGAGGACTAGCACGTCAAGTGGACCGCTGAAGCGTGCGCACACATCGGCCACGGCCTTGCGCACAATCGGCCCGCTCAAGAAGCCGCTTTCGACCAGCGGGACAAGGGCCGGGGCCGCGACTTCTTCGACCACGATGGCTGCGTCGCGTTGCAGGATCGCACGGCCGTATGCACGCGATCGAACGGTCGCAAGCGTACCGACGACACCGATGCGGCGCGCCCCGGAGTTCACGACATCGTCGGCCGCAGCGGCAATGAGGTCGAGTATCGGCACACGCGTTGCCGGCCAACCGCGCGAGGCCGCGATCGCGCACGACGTGTTGCAGCCCATCACGATCGCGTCCACGCCGCACGCTTCCAGATACGCAACGTTGTGCGCGAGCAATTGCACGAGTTCGTCCGGCGTGCGGTCGCCGTACGGGACGTGCGCCTGATCGGCGTAGTATACGATGTCCTCGCCCGGCAGCAGCGCGCGCACCGCGCGCAGGACCGTGAGCCCGCCTAAGCCGGAATCGAAGATGCCGAGGATGTCAGCGGCCGCCGTCGTCGGACGGAATTTGTGAGACCGGCAGCGGCGACGAGGCATAGGCGCCGACGCCTTCGGCAATGGCCAGCGCGACTTTCTGCAAGAACCCCGATTGCCGCAACAGCGCCGCATCGTCCGGGCTCGTGAGAAAGGCCGTCTCCACGAGGATTGCGGGCATCGTCGCATGCGCGATCACGTAGAACTTGTTCTTAATGATGCCGTCGTCTTTGGTCGGAAGATCGGCGGCGAACCGCGCGTGAACGGCACGCGCGAACGCGTAAGAGTCGGGCTTGTAGTAGTAGGTCGTGGTTCCGCTTACGGTGCTGCTATTGGGAAAAGCGTTGCTGTGCACGCTGATGAAGAACCGCGCGCGCGCGTTGTTCGCGATGTCATCACGCGCCTGCAGTTCGTCACGGGCAGAATCGTTCGGCTGATAGACGTCGATATCGGAGTCGCGGGTCATCTTGACGACCCACCCGCGCGAAACCAGCAGATCGCGCAACCGTCGCGACATGTCGAGGTTGAGGTCTTTCTCGACCAGGCCGTTATGGAGCGCGCCCACGTCGCTTCCCCCGTGCCCCGGGTCGATCACGATGACGCGCGAGCCGTAATGCGGCGGCGGCGCAAACTTCCACGTTCCGGTCGGAACGGTCACGGGCTCTTCGTTGCTCGGCGGCAGCGGGGCGGCCGTCCCCGCCGACGCGACGAGGCGACCGTCGGTAATCTGACCATAGCCGACACGCTGCGGGTTCGCATCATCGACCGGATCGATCGCGATCGTTGCACCGCCGGGAGTCGCGATCAGGTTGACGACGCGCGGTGACGACAGGGTGAACGCGATGCGCACGGTCGGCAGATGGTCGTGCGCTCCGACGAAGCCTTTGACGCGCAGCGATTTGACGGTGTCGTCCTGCAACGACTCGTCCTGCGGAGCGATTGCGAGTACGGCGGGTTTGAGATCGACGTACCAGCGATCGTCCGTCAAACGATGCCATTCGTAACCGACGTTACCCGACAGCGTCAGATGCATGTCGAACCCGTCGTCGCTCGTCGCTGCGCTCGTAATGGTGGTGATCTGAACGGGCGTTTGGGGCGCGGCCGGCGTGGCGGTTGTCCCGACCGTTAAGGCCGAAAGGGGCGGCGCGGGCGACGGTATCGGCGGGGGTCGCGGCTGGGGAGACGACTCGTTTCGCAGCGGCGCGCTCGCGACCGACGTCGCACCTTGCGCTGGCAGCGCCGTGCCCCCGAGTGCGACGTCGGCCGGAGCGAATTCGAGGGTCAGTGCATTGGAAGAGTCGCTCGGTAAGAGTGCGTGGACGCTTCCGGGCGCAGCGTTGAAATCGACGACGGTGGTCGGGTTCTTCGGCGTGCCTGCGCTCGCGATCACGATGCCCGTCAGCGCCGGCCCGCCCACCCTGCGTTCGCGCTCGAGCGTCGAGCCGACTCCGGAAAACGACAGTGCGACGTGCGCGTCTCGGGGGCCCGTGAGCCGTTTGAAATGGAGTGCCGTCGCGCCGCGCAGGGTGATCACCGTGGCGCGTTTTTCGCTGCGCACGTCGAGCGAACCGATCTCGGGCTGCAGGACCGTCGCGTCGCCGTCGGGCACGACATCAACGTAAAGGGCTTTAGCAAGCGCAAGGAACGGAAGGTAGACGGCGTTCCCGCTCCCGTAAGGAGCGAACGGCGCACTCTGGGTCACGCCGCCGACGGTGTACCGCGGGGAGCCGACGACGAAGGCGATCGTGCGACGGTCGGCGCTCGTGACCACGACGTACTTCTGTCCCGGTTGATACGCAAGCGTCGCGCCGAGAGCTCCGAGGAAGCGCACGAAACCCCCGTCGCTCGTCGAAATCCCGAGGGCCCCTCCACTCTGCTGCGGTTGCTCGAAGATCAGGCGCGTGCCGCCGAACCAATAGCCGGTCGTCGCATCGTCGGCGCGCGCGGGCCGAGGAAGCGCACCGAAACCCGCGATTAGGGCGGCGAGAACGAGGACAAACGGAGCTTTACCAACTTTGACGCGTGAGGGGTTCATCGAGTTCAAGATGACCTCCGGGCAACGTGGAAACGCGCGCTCCATCGACGCGGACTTGCACGGCGTCAATGCCGGGCAATGCCGTCAACGTCCAGACGAGCGCTTTGAACTCGCCGCTTTCGGCGAGGCTTCCGCTCGGCGCGGTGGTGATGCTACCAACGAGATCGACCGAAGCAGTTGAACCCTTAACGTCAACCGCGCGGACAACGGTTCCCGACGGGAACCGGACCGCCGGAATATCGGGTGCAGGCCCCGCGACGGCTTGGACCGCCCCGTAGAAAGCGACGCTCAGACGGTCTCGCGCCGGACCGAGCGACACGTTCCACTTCGCGAGCGTGGCACCGTCGGTCTTGGTGTAATACACCGCCACGCTTTCGCCCACGTTCGCAGCGTGACGAGCAAACACGCGATACCCTACGAACGCGGCAATTCCAAGCAGTGCGACCACGCCGATGACGCGTAGCAGCTTCATTAGCAACCACGCTTCGCCGGGCCGCGGCCGCGCTACTGCAGATACTTCTCGACGGTGTCGCCCGAACGCAAGTGCGCGTCTCGAGGATCTTGGTCGAATTCGTCGCGGGCTCGCCGTTGGCGCAGCAAGTCGTAGTAGCGGTCCAGTTCCACGTTGACTGCTTCAAGCCGGCCCCGTGCGGTTTCATCGTGCGCACCGGCCCCGCCGGCATCGAGGAGCCGATGCTCTTCGGCTACCAGCTCCTCGATGTGTTTTTGGATGTCCGAAGCGTTCACGGACCGCCCGCTTCCGCATCGTCGGGCAGACCTTCGTCCAGTTCCGACTGGGTGAGTATCTCCTGCTGCGAGACCATACCCGTATCGTCGGCGGCGATGACCGCGTCGTGCGCGTCGTCGTCACCAGAGACCGGGCGTTCAATATCTTCGTTGTGCATGTCCAGATGTTACCCAGGTGAAGCGCGACGCACAATGGCGCTCAGGATTGCTTTGAGTCGTTGCCTTCGGCCACGATTTGACCGTAGTTCAACAGCGCAACGAGCGACGTGCCGCCGATCACGTTGCCGATGAAGACCGGAGAAGATAGCTGCCCAGGTACGCCGCGACCGAAAGATGACCGGCGGCGACGACGTAGAGCACTTCCACCGAACCGGCGATGATGTGCGAGAAGGACCCGAGGCCGACGACGTAGGTGACGAGGATGATGACGAACGGCCGCATGACGTCGGCGAACGGAAGCAACCAGACCATCAGCGCGATCAGGTAGCCCGCGGCGATGCCGCGCACGACGATCGTGCCGAAATCCGGAGCAGCGGCCGCCTGCCCAATCTGGAGAAACGTGCCCCGTACCGCTTCGGAGAAAAAGGGCAGATGTGCGACTGCCGCTGCGAAGCAGGCGGCGCCGATGAGATTTGCGAGCAGCACGATAATCCACAAGCGCGCAACCCGCCAGAGCGTCTTGAGCTTGTCCGGATTATCCAGCAGCGGCAGGATGGCCGTCAGCGTATTCTCCGTGAACAGTTGTTGGCGTCCCAAAATCACGAACAGAAAGCCGAGCGAATATCCGACATTATCGACGAGCGGACGCCACTTGACGTCGGGCAGCATGGCGCGAATCAACCCTTCGCCGACCAACGACACGCCCATCGAAAGGCCGGCAGCGTAGCCGGAGGCGGCGAGCGATAACGCCGGCCTGGCCAGTTCGAGTTCGCCCTCGCGGCGCACGGTCTCGAAGACGACGACCGCACGCGGAGGGCTGCGGTCTTCGACCTCGCGTTCTTCGTCCTCGGTAAGTTCGACCGTCGAGCCGGATTTGTCGGGTTCGGCAAGCGCCATATGATTGTTTTCTTTCTTCGCGATACGGTAACGGCTGGTTTAGCCGGTTGCCGTACGGCGCGGCTATTTCAAGGAGGCTCTGATTTACCGCGTGGCTAGGAGCCTAGGGCCGAAGTGGGCTTGAGCCCATGAGGCCCGTAGCGACGACGCCATGCGGTAAATCGGAGCCTCCTTGAGCGGCGGGGCTTTACGGCATCCCGGGTTAAGAGGTCAACGAATGGGCCCGCGGATCTACAACCTGTTTCCTACGCTCGCGGGACCGGTAGCACGTTGGACCGACCATCTCGAGCGCATTTCCGCCATGTGCTTCGACTGGGTGTACGTCAATCCGTTTCACCTTACCGGCGGCTCGGGCAGTCTCTACGCCGTCGCCGACTACCGGCGACTCAACCCACTCCTGCGCGGTGCCGACGACCGTGAAGACGACGATATACTGCGCGATTTTTTCACTGCCGCGCATGCGCGCGGGTTGTCGGTCATGATGGACCTCGTCATCAATCATACAGCCAACGACGGAGCGCTCGTACAGCGGCACCCGCAATGGTACCGGCACGATGCGACGGGGAACATCGTGTCGCCGTCGGCCGTCGACCCCGATGATCCTTCGAAAGTGACGGTGTGGGGCGATCTCGCGGAACTCGATTACCGCGAACGGCCCGAGCGGGCGGAGCTAGTCGGTTACTTCACGCAGATGGCGCGCTACTACGCGGAACTCGGAGTGCGCGGGTTCCGCTGCGATGCGGCCTATCAGGTGCCGGGCGCGGTGTGGTCGGAGATCATCTCCGCGGTGCGCAACGTGAAACCCGATGCGTTCTTCGCGGCCGAAACGCTGGGTTGCACACCGGAAGCGGTCTCGCAGCTGCGCGGCGCCGGTTTCGACGCACTCTTCAATAGCTCGAAATGGTGGGACTTTCAATCGGCATGGCTGCTCGACCAGTACGAAGCGTTTCGCCACATCGCCCCGTCGATCGCCTTCCCGGAAAGTCACGATACCCCGCGACTGATCTCTGAACTCTCCGCCCTTTCCACAGCGGAGTCGGCAGCAGCGTACCGCTTCCGATACCTTTTCGCCGCGATCTTTTCGAGCGGTGTGATGATGCCGATGGGCTATGAATTCGGCTTCGCGAAGCCCTTGGACGTCGTGCGCACCAGGCCCGACGATTGGGAGAAGCCGCGTTTCGATCTGACCGAATTCATTGCCGCTACCAATGCGATGAAAGCATCGGTGCCGGCGTTCGGAGAGGAAGGCCGGCAGCATCTCGTGCGTTTCGGACCCGGTGCGCCGCTCGGACTCGTGCGTTCCGGCGGCGAATGCGACGGCGCCGCGCTTTCGCTCATCAATGCCGACGGGCACGCGGCGGCCGGCGTCGACGGAGCGGCTATCGTGCGTGCCCTCGGGCGTGCCGCGCGTGACATCACGCCGAGCGAAGCGCCGCACGTGGTCGATGCGCGCGAGCGAATCACGCTCGCGCCATTCACCATTCGGGTCTTCGTCCGTGACACGGTATCGCCGCGACCTTTGCAGCCGTGCGCATCGGAAGGGCCGCCCCGCACCGCCGGCGAGAGCACCGCGGCGGCCGCAAAGCCTGCCGTCATCGAGAACGTGCAGCCACAGCTCGACGGCGGTCGCCATCCGATCAAGCGCGTGGTCGGCGACCGCGTCGACGTGACGGCCGACGTGTTCCGCGACGGGCACGATACGCTCGCTGCCGCGCTGCTCTACCGCGAACGCGGGGCCGAGATATGGCGTGAAGAACCGTTCCGATTGATCGACGACGATGCTTGGGGCAGCAGCTTTCCCGTGGAACGCAATACGCGCTACGAATATACGCTCGAAGCATGGCCCGACGCTTTCGGTTCATGGCAGAACGCCGTGCGCAAGAAGCGAACGGCGGGTCAAGCGATCGAGCTCGACCTGGCCGAAGGTCGAGCGCTGGTCGAGGCCGCGAGGGCTCGCGCCGGCGGACGCGAGCGGCACGCCGTCGATGAACTCTCAACCGCCCTCGACTCCGCGCCCGATGACGGCGCTTATGCTGATTTACTGCTCGGCGACGATGCCGCAGCCGCACTGCGGCGCGTGCCCGATCGAACGCTCGCATCACGGCATACGCCGGCGCTCGAAGTCATCTGCGATCGCCCGGCGGCACAGTTCGGCGCCTGGTACGAAATCTTCGTGCGCTCGCAGGGAGCGGCGCCCGGAGTCCACGGAACCTTTGCGGAGGCCACCCTGCGCTTGCCGGCGATTCGCGCCATGGGTTTCGACGTCGTTTATCTCACGCCGATTCACCCGATCGGTCATGCCTTCCGCAAAGGCCGCAACAACGCGCCGCAAACCGAACCGAATGACCCGGGCAGCCCTTGGGCGATCGGCAACGAGCATGGCGGCCACACGGCGGTCGCTCCCGAACTCGGCACGCTCGCTGATTTCGATCGCTTCGTCGCCGCCGCGCGCGCGAACAACCTGGAGGTTGCGCTTGATTACGCGCTGCAATGCTCGCCCGATCACCCGTACCTCGCGACGCATCCCGAGTGGTTCGAAATCCGCGCCGACGGCTCGATCAAGCATGCGGAAAACCCACCGAAAAAATACGAGGACATCGTCAACTTCAATTGGCACGGGCCGCACGCCGGCGAACTTTGGAAGGAGTTGCGCGACGTCGTCTTGTTTTGGATCGCTCGAGGGGTTACGATCTTTCGAGTCGACAACCCGCACACCAAGCCGTTCGCGTTCTGGTCTTGGATGATCGCGGACGTGCAATCACGCCGGCCCGACGCAATTTTTCTCGCCGAAGCATTCACGCGACCGAAGGTAATGAAGGAACTTGCCAAGCTCGGTTTCACGCAGTCCTACACCTACTTCACGTGGCGCAACACCAAAGCGGAGTTGACGACATACCTCCGCGAGCTCGTGGGTACCGAGATGGCCGAATATTACCGGCCGAACTTTTTCGCCAACACGCCGGATATTTTGCCGTCCTATCTGCAAACGGGAGGGCGCCCGGCATTCATCATCCGACTGGTGCTCGCGGCGACGCTTTCGAGCCTCTACGGGATCTACAGCGGATTTGAACTGTGCGAGAACGCTGCCCTCGACGGACGCGAAGAGTATGCGGACTCAGAGAAGTACGAGATCCGACTACGCGACTGGAACGCTCCCGGAAACGTCGTCGATATCGTCACGCGCATCAATTGCATTCGGCGCGAGAATTCGGCGCTACACGACTGGCGCAACGTGCGCTTCTATCGTGCCGATGACGAGTCCGTCATTTTCTACGGCAAACAGCACGGCAAGAACATCATTTTCGTTGCCGTCAACCTCGACCCGTTCGGGGTCCGCGAAACGACGCTATGGTTCCCGACGGGCGACCTCGGGCTCGCCGACGGCGACGGGTACGAAGTCGAAGAGCTCTTGAACGCAAGCGGAGCCGCCGAACGCCGCGGCTCGCCGCATAGCGTGCGCCTCGATCCGGCTCGCAACCCGGCAGCGATCTACCGCGTGAGGCTTCCGCTTGCCGGATAGCGACAAGTACTGGTACAAAGATGCGGTCATCTATCAACTGCACGTCAAGGCGTTCTTCGACGCGAACGACGACGGCATCGGCGATTTCCGCGGGCTCACCGAGAAGCTCGACTACATCAAGTCGCTCGGCGCGACGTGCGTTTGGCTTCTGCCGTTCTTTCCGTCGCCGATGCGCGACGACGGCTACGACATCGCCGAGTACCGAGCGATCAATCCCGCTTTCGGCACGACGCAGGACTTCCGCCGGTTCGTGGGCGCCGCGCATGAGCGCGGCCTTCGCGTTTTGATCGAACTCGTCGTCAACCACACCTCCGATCAGCACGCATGGTTTCAGCGCGCGCGCCGCGCGAAGCGCGGTTCGGCCTGGCGTGATTTCTACGTGTGGAGCGATTCGGATAAAAAGTTCGCCGACTGCCGCATCATCTTCAGCGACACCGAAACGTCGAACTGGACGTGGGATCCGGTCGCGGGGCAGTACTATTGGCACCGCTTCTTCTCGCACCAACCCGACCTCAACTTCGCGAACGTGCGCGTCATCGAGGCGATCCTCAACGTGATGCGCTTCTGGCTCGCGACCGGCGTCGACGGGCTTCGCTTGGACGCCGTGCCGTATCTGTGCGAGCGCGAAGGCACGGCTTGCGAAAATTTGCCTGAGACGCACGGCGTGCTCAAGATTCTGCGCGCGGTGCTCGACGCCGAATATCCCGATCGCGTTTTTTTGGCCGAAGCGAACCAGTGGCCTGAAGACGTGCGTCCGTATTTCGGCGACGGCGACGAGTGTCACATGGCCTTCCACTTCCCGCTCATGCCGCGCATGTTCATGGCGATCGCCGAAGAGGACCGCTATCCGATCATCGACATCATGCGCCAGACTCCCGACATCCCCGAGAGCTGTCAATGGGCGATCTTTCTGCGCAATCACGATGAAATGACGCTCGAGATGGTAACCGAGCGCGAGCGCGACAACATGTACCGCATCTATGCAAGCGAGCCCGGTTCGCGCATCAACGTCGGAATTCGGCGGCGGCTCGCCCCACTGATGGAAAACGACGTCCGACGCATGGAGCTGCTCACCGGACTACTGCTGTCGATGCCCGGTACGCCGATCGTCTACTACGGCGATGAGATCGGAATGGGGGACAACATCTACCTGAGCGACCGCGACGGCGTGCGCACCCCGATGCAGTGGTCGATCGATCGCAACGGCGGCTTTTCACGCGCCGATCCCGCCCGGCTGTTCTTGCCCCCGATTGCCGACCCGGTCTACGGGTACCAAACCGTCAACGTCGAGTCCCAGGCGCGCAGCCCGTCCTCGAAGCTCAATTGGCTTCGTAAGCTGATTTCCGTGCGACAGAGTTATAAAGTGTTTGGTCGCGGCAGCTTGCGTTTTCTCGCCCCTTCCAATCGGAAGATCATCGCATACGTGCGCGAGTACGAAGACGAGCACGTGCTGTGCGTCGCAAATCTCGCGCGCTCCGCTCAACAAGTCGCGCTCGACCTCGCCGATTACCAAGGCCGCGTGCCGGTCGAGATGGTCGGCTGGAGTGCCTTTGCCACGATCGGTGAGGAACGCTACGTCCTCACGTTGCCCGGTCACGGCTTCTACTGGTTCTTGTTATCGGATTCGGCGCAGGCGCCGACCTGGGACACCGAAGCACCGGGTCAGCTCCCCGAACTCCACACGCTCGTGCTGCCGAACGACGGTTCCGGGACGGCGCTCGGCGGAAAAGCGCTCGCGACGTTCGAGCACGACGTCTTGCCGGGATATCTGCCGAAGCAACGGTGGTTCGCCGACAAGGATGTCGCCGTCGAAAGTGCGGCCGTGGTCGACACGGTGCGTATCGGCGCGGACGGCGTGACGGCCTCGCTGACCGTGGTCGATGCGCTGCAGCATTATTTCGTGCCGCTCGCGATCGTCGATGACGGCGGCCGCGACATGCCACCCGCGCGCGCCGCGCTCGCGCGAACCCGCACCGGTTCACGCAGCGGGCTGCTGTGCGATGCATTCGCCGTTGAGTCGTTTCCCTTTGCCGTGCTGGACATGGTGCGCAGCGCAAGCCGACACACGTCGACGCGCGGCGGAACGTTCGCCGGATTCCCGGCCGCGGCTCTGGACGCCATGACCCTCTCAAAGAATCCTCGCGTCGGACGCATCGATGTCGAGCAGAGCAACACGTCGGTCGTCATCGATGACCGTGTGCTTCTCAAAGGCTATCGTCGCATCGGTGCGGGGCCGCAGCCCGAGCTCGAGGTCGCACGCTTTCTCGATGCCGTCGGGTACCGCAATACGCCGGCGCTCTATGGTTTCGTCGAGCATACGGCGGCCGGCGGCGAGTCGACGGCATTATGCATCCTGCAAGCCTTCGTCGAGAACCAGGGCGATGGTTGGTCGACGACGCTCGCCTACCTCGACCGCTTCTTCGATCGCCGCCGGGCTCTCGATGCGGGAAATCCACCGGAGAACGTCTCGGAGGACGAGCGTTTCGAATTCGACGAGCACCAGCTTTTCGTCACGCGGATGCGCCGCCTGGGAATCCGCACTGCGGAGCTGCATCGTGCGTTTGCGACCTCGCTTGGTGAGGCGGCCTTCGAACCCGAACCCGTTACCCCGGACGATTTGCGCGCTTGGAGCGTGGAGGCGCGCGCGAGTGCGGAAGCCGCGCTCGGTTCGCTCGCGCGAAACCTCGAGCGCGTCCCGAGGGATCTGCGAGATTTTGCGTCGGGCTTGCTCGCCGGCCCTGACGAGTTGTTGGCGCGCATACAGTTCGAACCGTTTGCGAAGAAGGGTCTCGTCAAGACGCGCTACCACGGTGATTTTCACCTCGGTCAGGTGCTCGTCGTCGCCGATGATTTTACAATCGTCGATTTCGAGGGCGAACCGGGCCGAGCGCTCGTCGAGCGGCGCCGGAAGTCGTCACCGCTGCGCGATGTCGCGGGGATGCTCCGGTCCTTAAACTATGCCGCCGTAGCGGCCATGCGCGGCGTCGTCGCCGACCGCGCCGGCGACACGACGGCGCTCGAACCGTATGCGCTCGACTGGGAGCGCCGCAGCGTGGATGCGTTCCTGCGCGGATACCGCGAAACGATCGCAGGCAGCGCTTCTTACCCGAGCGACCCCGCCGCCGCAGCACGCCTACTCGAACTCTTCGTGCTCGAGAAGGCCTTTTACGAGATGTCCTACGAGCTTGCGAACCGGCCTGCATGGGTGCGCATTCCACTGGAAGGCATACGCGGAATCCTGGAATCGCCGCATGCTGCGCGCTGAAGACGTTGCCTCGATCGCGCGGGGCGAGCACGGAGACCCCTTTGCCGTACTCGGCATGCACGAAGCGGACCATGGCATTTCGGTGCGCGCTTTTTTACCGCAGGCGGCGCGAGTCGAAGTCCTCGATGCCGGCGACGCGGTCGTCGCCGAGCTCGATCTCATCGAGCCCGACGGCTTCTTTGCTGCGAACGTAGCCGAGCGGCGTGAGCGCTTTGCGTACCGTTTGCGCTTGACCGTCGGCGACGATGCTTGGGAGATCGAGGACCCGTACCGGTTCGGACCGGTGCTCGGTGAGCTTGATGAATATCTGCTCGCCGAAGGACGCCACGTAAGGCTTTACGAGAAGCTCGGTGCGCACCAAGCGACGATCGACGATGTTTCGGGGACGACGTTCGCCGTATGGGCACCCAATGCCAAACGCGTCTCCGTCGTCGGCGACTTCAACGATTGGGATGGCCGCCGACATCCGATGCGCTTGCGGCACGGCACGGGTGTTTGGGAGATATTTCTACCGAGCGTGAGCGCAGGGAGCGCGTACAAGTATGAGCTGCTCGACCGCGATGGGACACTGCTGCCGCTCAAAGCCGATCCCGTCGGATTCGCAGCCGAACGACCGCCCGCGACGGCATCGGTCGTGGCCGCCGCGCCCGAGTACTCGTGGAGCGACGCAGACTGGATTAGCGCGCGGGATGCCGCCGGGCGGCGCGACGCACCGATCGCGATTTACGAAGCGCACCTGGGTTCTTGGAAACGCGCCGAGGGTAACCGTTATCTCACCTACCACGAACTCGCGGCGGACCTCGTTCCATACGTCGCGGCATTGGGCTTCACGCACATCGAACTGATGCCTATCGCCGAATACCCCTTCGATGGTTCGTGGGGATATCAGCCGATCGGACTCTTTGCGCCGACGAGCCGCTTCGGTTCACCCGCGGACTTCGCGGCGTTCGTCGACCGGGTGCACGACGCCGGACTCGGGCTCATCATCGACTGGGTGCCCGGTCACTTCCCAAGCGACGCGCACGGCCTCGCTTGCTTCGACGGCACGCGCCTCTACGAGCACGCCGATCCACGCCAAGGTTTCCAACCCGACTGGAACACGTTGATCTACAACGTCGGGCGCACCGAAGTGGTCAACTTCCTGATCGCAAACGCACTCTTTTGGCTCGACCGCTATCACATCGACGGTTTACGCGTCGACGCGGTCGCTTCGATGTTGTATCTCGACTACAGCCGCAACCCCGGCGAATGGATTCCCAATCGTTTCGGCGGCCGTGAGAACTTGGCGGCGACCGCGTTCTTGCGGCGGACGAATGAAGCGGTCTACGGTGAAACCAGCGCCGTCACCATCGCCGAGGAATCGACCGCATGGCCGAAGGTTTCAGCTCCGACGTATGACGGCGGACTCGGCTTCGGTTACAAGTGGAACATGGGTTGGATGCACGATACGCTTGCGTACATGCGCGAGGACCCACTGCATCGCGGATTCCATCAAGACCGGTTGACGTTCGGTTTCACGTACGCGTTCAACGAGAACTTCGTGCTGCCGCTCTCGCACGACGAAGTCGTGTACGGCAAAGGCTCGCTGCTCGGCAAGATGCCCGGCGACGACTGGCAGCGCTTCGCGAACCTGCGCGCCTATTACGGCTTCATGTACGCGCACCCCGGCAAAAAGCTGCTCTTCATGGGCGGCGAGTTCGCGCAGGAACGCGAGTGGAACCACGATCGCAGCCTGGACTGGTATCTGCTCGACGAGTCCCGGCATCAAGGCATCCATAACCTTATCGGCGACTTGAATCGTGCGTACCGCGGACTGCCGGCGTTGCACGAACTCGATGCCGAATCGGCCGGATTCGAATGGATTCTTTCGGATCGCGAGGCCTGCGTCGTTGCGTTTTTGCGCTGGGCGCGCGATGGCGATTTCGTGGTCACGCTTTCCAACTTCACGCCCGTCGTGCGCCACAACTATCGCGTCGGCGTCCCCGCCGCCGGCACGTATGTCGAAATGGTTAACACCGACGGTCCACGCTACGGCGGCAGCGGTGTCCGTAACGGACGCGTTACTGCCGAGGAGTACAGTCTGCAGGGCAAGCGCTACTCGCTCAACGTGACGTTGCCGCCCTTAGCGACCCTAATTCTGAAGCGTGACATCGGATCGCTTCCTCGCCGCTGAGCGTCAATGAAACTGCGCGGCACGCGCGCGGTTTGGGTCAACGCTTGGCCGGGAAGTATTTTGTCCATGCAGATGAAGATAAAACGCTCGTCTTGTTTCGGCGTTGCAGGGACCGTGCTTGCCGCCCTAGTGCTTTTCGCGCCGGGCCGGGCGCAAGACGCGATGAGCGGCGTGGCGATGGGCCGCACTGCGGGTCAGTATTTCAACTACGCCGGCAATAAGATTTTCTATCAAGTCGCCGGCCGCGGCCAACCGATCCTCCTCATCCATGGCTATCCCTTGTCGGGCGAGTTGTTCCGACATCAACGAACCGGTCTAAGCGACCGGTTCAAAGTCGTCACGCTCGACCTTCCCGGCTTCGGCCGAAGTACAGCGCCCAACGCCACGGGCTCGATCATGAGCTATGCCAAGGACGTGATCGCGCTGATGAATCATCTGCATATCCAGAAGACAATCATCGGCGGCCATTCCATGGGCGGCGTCATCACGATGGAACTGTACCGGGAAGTTCCGCAGCGCTTCGCCGGCATGATCTTGATCGACACCAACCCAATGCCGGCCCCCATCGTCGGCGCGGCCCAGTGGAACGCTTACCCGATACAAGCGCGACAGAAAGGCATCGCATCGACGGTTCCACTGCTCCTACCGCAAATGTTGACCGGCAGGACGCGCCTGGGGTTTCCCGGCGTCGCCAATGAGCTCAAAGGCATCGTCATGCAAGCCTCGCTCAACGGCTTCGTCGCCGGCGGGCACGCGCTCGCCGATCGTGCAGATTACCGGCCCCTGCTCAAAACGGTGAAGGTTCCCACGCTCATTCTCGTCGGCGTGGCTGACGCGCTCTGGTCCCTGGAAATCGATCAGATGATGCACGCGGCAATCCCCGCTTCAAAGCTCGTCATTCTCCCCGGTGCCGCGCACGCCAGCATCTTCGAGAAACCGACGGAAGCCAACAACGCGATCCGTAGCTGGGCGAGCAACATGGCCGCACGATGACGTCGCGCGCTGCACTCGTTCACCGGCCATTACGTCGGTAAACTCGTCGGCGCGGGCACCGGCGTCGAGGTCGGCGGTGGCGGCGGGCTCGGCGTCGACGACGGCGCCGCGGCGGCGGGTTTCGGGAAGCAGCCGTCGGGGGCGGTCATGGAAACGGGCAGCGGAGACGGCGGGGTCGACGTCAGGCCGAAATCGAGTGGGTACGTTGAGCCGCCGTCGGTCATATAGCTGCCGGTGATGGTGACGTTGCCGTCTGCCGGTACGTCAAAAGCGCGTACCAGATACCGTTCGGGTTGCTTTGCGCACTGCAAACGCGTCGGTACCGAATCCCCGGTGAAGTCGATCGTCGTGGTCACCGGATAGCCGATCGGCTTTTCGTAGAGATACACGATCGCAGGTGCCTGCGTCGGATTGGTCAGTGCAAGCCGCACGTTGCGTAGAATACCGTAGTCGCCGGCGAGTGCGCGACCGCCCGCGCGCTGACTCGGAATCGGAGGGTCGCCGGCGCCGACCGTGACCGGCGTCGGCTCAGGGCCGCCGACCGCGTATGCGAGCGCAAGCGAGAACGGCTGAGCGATATCGTAGACGCCGCGGCGTTGTTTGCCGTCCGAGGGCAGTTCTTGCGTGCCTAACAGCGTGGCGAGTTCGGTAGCGGGCGAGAGCGCAAGCACGCTTACGCGCACCGGGCTACCGTCGGTGAGCGCGAAATCGAGTGCGCCCGCGACCAGATCGCCCCTCTTCATCGCGGTATCGCTCGTGAAGATGACGAGCGGCGCCCCGACCGGCACGTCGAGATCAACGCCGGCGTTACGCGCGTGGTCGTCGAGAAAGCGGTACGTCGCGCTTTGACCGACGTAAAAGATTGCCGGGTTCGGGCCTGCGCCACGGCCGATCACGTTGACACGCGCCGTCCCGGCCGGCGTATCGAGGACGATCACGACCGACTCGTTCGGTATTTTTGTTTGGTGATAGTAATAGAGCCGCACGGGTCGCTCGTGCGTGAGCATGCCGCGAAACAGTACGCCGTCCTCCGTGAGTTGTTCGGGATCATCGCTGTACAGCAATACGGTCGGGGGAATCGGCGTAGCCGCGGCGATGGTGATGTGGATGTTCGCAACGCCGTCAACGTCGACGTATTGGTTATGACCATCAACGTGAAAGCGTAACGGTGCATCGATGCGTTCGCCCGGGCCAAGTGACGGAGGAAGTTGCGCGCTGCCGGGAATAACGGCCGAACCGGGCAGCGGCTGCACGGCTCGCAGCAGCGCAGCGTGGATTTGTGCCGCCGCAAAGTCGCTCGTCGGATTTCCCGTCAGCGCGACGTTCACATCACTTGGGACGAAACCCGCATTGGCAGCAACGAGGACGCTCGCCGTTACCATCGCCCCGCTCGCATCACTGATCGTGAGCGTCGCGGTACCGTTGGTCAACCCGCGCACGACGAGCGTGTTGCGAGCGGGATCGAGCCGTACGTCGGCGACCGGTGCCGAGAGCATCGCGCGCAGCGGCGGTAGGCCGTTGAAGATAGAAATCGGCGCGCTCGCTGCACCGACATTCAGCTGCAAGCGTGTCTTGCCGAGCGCGAGCTGATTCGCCGGCGGAGACGGTTGCGCAGACGCGCCGGGCGACGGCATCACGCTTGCCGGGTTCGTCGCGACGGGTGTCGGCGTTACGACGGGTGACGGCGTTGCGGGCGATACGGAGACGAACGGGGAGGGCGTTACAATGGGCGGCGGCGGGGGCGGGGGAACGATCGGCACGCGCGCTCATTCGCCTCTTGAATAAAACGAATCTTCTTTAGCCGTCGTCACGTGCTCTTGAGGGCCAGCTAATTCCACACCAGTCTTGTCGGCTCGGCGGCACTGACCCGCCATGGTGCTCTTCAGGGACGCCGCGAGTCAAAGGTGGGAGCCATCACGCGGAGCTACTGTTCGCCAATGCGGAACATGCGCCGACATAAGGGCGCGGAAAACCGGGCCGTGATTACGTATGCGCAGGTGCAGCAACTCGTGAACGATGACGATGTCCTGGACGACTTCCTCTTGCGCTGCGAGGTCTGCGGCGAGCGTAACCGTTCCCGCCGTCGAGCACGATCCCCACTTCCGGCGCATCGTCTGAATGCGCACGGCGCGCGGCCTGAGAGACAGCCGGACGGACCAATGCGCGATCCGTTGACGAAGCCGCGTTAGCGCCTGGGGTTCGTATTCCATCGCTTGGCCCATCTGCGACGAACCGAACCAGCGGCAAGTGTGGGGGCGCATCATCCGCCGGGGTCTGGTCAACTCAGAAGCGCTGAGAGCGCCCGTTCCACGACCCTTGTACGATCGTCGCTAGCGACAGCGAGGAGCGGCCGATAGAGCCCGGCGCGCAGAAAGCGCTGCTCGTCCTGGTTCACGGCCGCATTCGGGAAGCGCGTTAGCAACGCTCCCGCCTCACGCGCGAACTCCATCGGGTCGACGGCGGCGTCGCGCAATGCAGGGTCGTCGCGCAGCGACCAAAAGACGCCGAATGCTCGATGCGATAGGCCACTCTCGCGCGCCGTCCTTTCAGCAGCCGCCTTCTCCGCAATCAAACCCGCCAAAAGGTCCAATGCAACGAGGCCGGTCGTCTTACGATCGGCCAGGTCCTTCAGTATCCGCTCGGCCCGCTCTTTGAGCGGCTGCAGAACCGGAGCCTCTGCGGGATGCTCCTCGGCCTCGCGCTGCAGGCCTCGAACCAGGTTGAAGACTTTGCCTTCGTCCGGTCCGCTATCGCGACGAAGCGCGTCCAGCGTCTGCGCGTCGAATGCGACGCTCTTGCTGAATGCGCCGAGACCTTGTTGCTCGGCACCTCCCTCGACCAGTTTACGCGTCTTGTAAGCAAGGTCCGCGGTAGGGCCCGGGTTCTCGGCGTAGGCGTTGCGAACGGCGGCGTACAGTTGCGTCAGCCGCTTGAAGGTCGCAATGTGATCGCGCAATTCCGGCGACGGCGAGAGAATCTCCCACAGATTCTCGATGTCCTGGTATGCTTCGAAAAACGCTTTGCGCGCGGAAGGATCGAGGAACCGGCCGTAGACGACGCGCTCCAGCCGCTCGTCCTGCGCACCGTCCTCGCCGGCGTCGAGATAGTTCGCCTTTGCCTCGGCGATCTTCTCGAGAAAGTCCGCGAGCAACACATCGAGACCCTCGATGACGCCGCTCACGTCGGAGGAGTCGAACTGCAAAGCCTTCTTCAGCTCGCGGAGGACGCCGACGAAATCGACGACGAGGCCGACGCGCTTACGAACGCCCTCTTTATCGACATACGGGCGGTTCACGCGCGCAATTGCCTGCAACAAGACGTGATCGCGCATCGGCTTATCGAGATACATGCAGTACAGCAAGCGCGCATCGTAGCCGGTAAGCAGCTTGTCCGTGACGATCAATATCTTGGGATCATGGTCAGGCTTCTTGAAGAACTCGCGGACGTCTTTTTCGCGTTCGTCGCTCAACTGGTACTTCGCCACAAGCGGACGATCGACTGAATCGGCGGCACTTTTCGTATAGACCGGCTCGACCCACTTCGGCGGTAAAAGCTTGTCGAGCGCTTCCTTGTACTTGGCGCAAGCCTCGCGATCGACCGCGACGACGAAAGCCTTGTATCCGAGCGGCAGGACGCTTTCCCTGAAGTGCTCGGAAACGAACGCCGCAATCTTCGCCACCCGGTCGTCGGCTTTGAGAAACGTTCGCAAGCCGACCGCGCGGTCGAGGACTCGGTTTAGCTCCTCGATGTCGGTCACGCCCTCAGAAGCCGTTAGCGCGAAGAACTCCTTGTCGAGGCGCTCGGCCGGCACCGTCATGTCGCTGGGCGCCAACACGTGGTTGATCGGAATGGTGGTCTCGTCTGCGATCGACTCGCGAATCGAATACTTGTCGAGGTATCCACGCTCGTCTTCAAGGCCGAATATCTTGAACGTTCCTTTGCCTTCCGCCGTCTTTGCGATCGGCGTACCCGTAAAGCCGATGATCGTGGCACTGGGAACCGCCGCCATCAAGTACGTGCCGAGTTCCTTAGCGACGGAGCGATGCGCCTCGTCGATGAAGACGAAGATGTTGTCGCGAGTCGAACTGCTCTTTCGGATTTCCTCGAACTTGTGGATCGTCGATATGATCAACCCGCGGAAGTCCGCATCGAGAAGCCGCTGAAGATGCGCTTTGGTTGCGGCTCGTTCGGTGACGATGTCGTGCTGCTTCATCTCACCGATCAAGCGCTCGACCCATCCTTCAAGCTGCCCTTCGAGTTCCGTGCGGTCAACGATCAGAATGACCGTTGCATTCAGGAAACGCTCCTTGTCTTCGAGCAGCAGCTTCGCCGCCGTAAGCAGCGTGAACGTCTTACCGGAGCCCTGCGTGTGCCAGATGAGGCCGCGCGTCTTTGCCGGATCAGCGCAGCGCGCAGTGATTGCGTCGATAGCCCGCCGCTGATGCTGCCGCAGCACCGATTTCTTGGACTCGCCGTCCTCGACATAGAAAAGAACCCACTGTTGCAGGGTGCGCAGGAAGTCGGTTCGCTCGAAAAACGACTGCACGGCGAAGCGATACGTTTCGCTGCGCTCCTGCTTCCAGCGCGCCATGTCGCGTCGGGTCACGTTCCACGTGACGCCGTACCAGTAATCGAGCAGATGCGTTACGTTAAAGAGCTGCGGGGTGCCGATTAGTTCCGGCGTCTCGATCTCGTACCGCCGAAGCTGTCCAATCCCGCGCTCGATGGCGTTGCCGTCCTTCGGGTTCTTGTGCTCGACAATGCAAACCGGAATACCGTTGACGACGAACATCACGTCGGCGCGATTCCCCTTGCGCGCCGGCGGCTTCAACCGCCACTCCCAGCTGACGTGAAACGCGTTAGCTTCGGTGCGCTCGAAGTCGATGACCGTGACATGCCGATGGCGCCGCTCGGCCTCATCGTACCAATTGTGCTCGCCTCGCAGCCACGAGAGCATCTCCCGGTTCCCGTCAACCGTGGGCGGGATGGCATCCAGCATTTCGATAATCTGCCGTATCGCATCCGGCGCCAGCCACGGATTGAACTTCCCCAGCTTTGCGGCAAGGTCATCGCGAAACAGCATCCCCGCATCGCCGCCTCGCTTCTCACGCGCCGACTCCGGCGCCAGCGCCATCCAACCGATCTCGACAGCATGGCGAACCATCGGAAACTGCACGCTCCCGCCCTCACTGATATTGAGATCGCTCACGCCGACGCTTCGACTTGCGCGCCAGCCCCGCCCAGCATCGATGTATCAAGGTCGGGGCTCGAACCCGCCATAAGCTTGGTCAGAAATGCGCTGGTTAGTTCCTCCAGGACAGCTTTCTTACGCTCCGAAATCGAAACGGCACGCTGCAATGTCCAGAGAACGTCTCCTATTCTTCGGCGTTCCAGCGGCTTTAATCGCGGCACCTGGAAAGAACTGATCCAATTCCACGATGTGCGTGGATGCTGCACGCCCGTGACCCCAGACATGGCATAATCGATAAACGTTCGTCCATGGAGGATTCCGACCAGAAAGCGGGAGTCCACTCCGCCTTTAGGCCGCAGAACAAGTAGTTCGGTCGTACAGATACCGTCAGCATCGGCAAGGATTGCCTTGTCGAGGTATGGACGAAGTTTACTGTAGAGTACATCGCCCTCGTTGAACCTGAACTTTGAACTTCCCACATCAGCGGCCACACCTCCACCCGCGCGGACGAATCTTCCCGACGCAATGTGTTCAAGACCGATGTATAGGCTGCCGGAGAGGTCGCGCGGGGCAACCTGGATTGACATGAGCTCGCAGAGATCGCCAATGCGCTCTTTGTCGATGTCATGCATTATTGCAAGGAGCCAAGTTGCGAGAAGACATTCCGCAACTCGGCCGTCACATGGTCTTCTTCGCGTGATATCTGCTCAAATCGAGTGATAAGCGAGCCCATGCCCTCGCCTTTTTCCTCTCCAGCGGTTCCAATCCATCGGCTGGGCATGAGGTTGTAATCCGCGGCTTCGGCCTGTGCGCGTGTGATCATCGCCACCTCACCATTAGTGGACTCAGCGCGTACAAAGTTGGCAGCGATCGGACGGACCCCACCCTTCGCGATGTAGTTTTTAGGCCGTCCCTTTGTCACTCGCCGGCTTGCATCGACGATGATGATTCGCTCGTTCACGCCAGGAGCCTTACGCTTGTTCAGCACAACGATTACGCCTGCGGCGTTTGTGTTATAGAACAAATTATCAGGCAGCAGAATCACTCCTTCGATAAGGTCATGATCGACGAACCATTTTCGGATATTGCGCTCCCGCTCTTCATTTCTTGATCCCGAACCGCGCGTCACTGCGCCCGTATCGAGTACAACCGCTGCGCGACCGCGCTCGCTCATGCAGGCGACGGTTTGCTGAAGCCAGGCCCAGTCGCCTTTTCCCGTGGTGGCACCGCCAGCCGTTCGAAAACGGTCGAGGGGATCGTTCGCGAAGATTTCGGTTGCAAACGGTTGATTCCACATCGGATTCGCTACGACGATATCAAACTTGTGCAGCGTGCCGTCGGCGTTTCGGAATTTGGGATTGATCATCGAGTCGCCGCGCACGACCTCTATATCCATATCGTGGATGATGCCGTTCATCTTGGCGACGGCAAAGCTCTCGGCCTGACGTTCCTGCCCGTACAACTTCAGCGGCACCCTGCTCAGCGGATCGAGCTCTCGTGCGACCAGCTGAAGTTTGATCAGAAGCCCTGCAGAGCCACACGCGTAATCGTGGCACTCTTCGCCGGGCTTCGGGCGCATGATGTGCGCGATGAGGAAGCCGACCTCCGTCGGCGTGAAGAACTCTCCGGCACTTTGGCCCGAGCCTTCGGCGAATTTGCGCAGCAGATATTCATAGGCCCGGCCGAGAAAATCCGGCTCAACGTCGGCGAGCCCGAGGCGGTAGCGCGGATCGGAGAAGGTTTCCACTACCGCGCGCAATTTGGCCGGATTGATGTCCCGTTCTCCATTACGTTCCGAGGCAAAATCCTCGACGTCGATCACGCCTGAAAGCGACGGATTTTGTTTAACAACGGCGCGCACGGCCTTGGTTAGGTGCTCACCGATATCGCGCGGCCGTTCACCTTCAGGCCATTCGATAGTCTGGCGCCCACTGATGACGCCCCATCGCGCAGCCTGCGGTAGGTAAAACCGCACGAGCGAATGGTCGTTCTCGGCAATTTCCAGCGCGGTCTCGCGAGTGCCGAAGCTCTCCGCAAGGCGTTCGATCTCGTCGTCGAAAATGTCCGAGAGGCGTTTCAGGAAAAGTAGCGGCAGAAGAAAGTCTTTGAACTTGGGAGCGTCCTTTTCGCCGCGGATGGAACAGGCTGCGTCCCAAAGCATCTGCTCCATCGGCTTCGTCGATGGCACTTGGGAAGCGGACCTGCCCCTGCGGTGGTGGATTTTTTCCGACGCCGCAGCGTCGGCACCGAGCACGCCGGCCTCTGTAGCGAGGGCCTCGATTGCCTTTTGCGCGGCGCGCTGCGGTTTCGCGAGGTCACCTTCCCACCGGTTGACGGTCGCGAACGACACCCCCAGGAGCTCAGCCAGCTCCTCTTGGGTGAGCTTTAAGCGCCCGCGGATTTCACGAAGCAGTCCGGAGGGATTCTCAGTTTTTGCCATATTTGCGTAGTATGCTATATTTTATGGCATAAGCTGTCAAATATTTGGCCGGCTTCCTACGTCTGGCGCGTGGTATTACAAACCGCTACAATGGGACAATGAAGCATGCCGCTCCGGCTGGACGCGCTTTTCTGGAACGAGAACAACGTCGCGCATCTGTGGCAGAGCCATCGTGTCACTACTGATGAGGTCGAAGAGGTGGTCTTCGGCATCCCAGGCGAGGCGGCGTGTTACCTCGCGCGACGCACCGGCGAAGCCTACGAGATTTACGGCGAGACCGGCGGCGGCCGACTCCTCAAGCTGGTCGGTCATTTTCGCGACGATGGTTCATTTCGCGTGTTCCACGCGATGAACATGACTGACGTCGAACGGCGGAGATATAGAAAGAGTAGATCTTAATGGCCATCCGAACGAAAAGCGATGAAGAGCGCTACATTCAGGATCTCAAGCAATCGCGCGTCGATGAAATCGACAAGGCGGAGCTGGTCGTTGGAAAGCGAAACGCCGGGCCGCCGCCGATATCTCTTCGATTGAGCACGCCGCTCCTCGAAGCCCTCGATCGGATCGCACGGGGGGAACATCGCAAACGTAGCAATCTGATTCAGCACATCCTGTGGGAATACGTGCACGGGCAAGAAGACTCGACACCCGCCACCGTGTCAGCACAACCTCAAGAATCCGCAACGAACACCGGCTCGGCAGCGAGGCGCGCGGCGACAGCGACGCCTTGATCCAGCAAGCTCCACATTCGTCCTCCGTCTCAGCGGACCAGCGTCCGCGTCTTATTGCTCGATCATACGATGCCGCATTCACCGATTTTTTCGATTGCGTTATGAGGGGTATCGAGGCCCAGGACGAGCTATTTGGAGAGATCAAAAGCGTCTTAACTCGGCATGCCGGGCCATTGCGCAACGTTCGTGGAGCGCAAACGCTCGATCAGGAAATGAAATCCGGCAGCGCAACATTCCAAGTCACCGCGGCTGCAATCTTAGACGGCGACATCGAAGCCTTTGCAGTTGCCATCTACGAATGTTGTCAAGAGATGCTGACGGCAAAGGAACAGCCTTCTTCGCAAATGTCGCCGAGGTCGCGGATGCAGCCGGCACCACGGTGAGGAGCAACGGCGGGGCGCCGACGCTTGACCAGATGCGCGAATTGCTTCGGCGCATGGACCTTGATTTCGAAGAAGACGGGACCATTTCCAAGGGACTCCGCCTGGCGTGTCCCCCAGAAGCCGAAAAGGCGACTCGGGAACTCATGCTTTCGGTCGAGAACGATCCGGAATGCCGGAGAATCATCATCGAAAAGCGCCGGCTTGTGATGCAGAAACGTGCTGAGAAAAGCACTCGAAGATTACCTCGACGGCATCCGTCGGGAACGTGACCTCGACGCCCCGCTGCTGGCCTTGTTTTCCGCCATGGGATTCCACGACGTGCACTTTCTTCATGGCGTCAGCGAGTACGGGAAGGACTTCATCGCGAAGCGCTTCGACCGCGGAGCCTTGAGGCAATACGTTTGGCAGTCCAAGGCGCGCGACATAGGAATGCCGCAGTGGCGCGATGTTAAGCAACAACTGCTGGATGCGGCCACGAGCACGTTAGCGCATCCGGGCTTCGACCCTTCATTGCCGCGAAGCGTAATTCTGACGACGAACGGCAGACTCGTCGGCAACGCCCCAATTGACATGCAAGACTTCCGCAAATATGTCGAGCGGAATCTGAAAGCGGCGCTCATCGAGGTATGGGACCGCGAGCGGTTTCTGGAATTGTTCGAGCATTATGGCCCCGAGCGCATCCATGCGGCCAGTGCAAGTCGCGATTACGCTACGTACGGCCAGTTCTTCACATGTTTCGGCGCGGCGCTCACGGGTGAACTGACGGAGCGCAAGGTCGAACGCCACTCGGAGAGTTGGCTCACTTCAGAGAGCACTGCCGTTCAACGAACCATGATTGCAGTATTGGAAGCCGAGCTCCTTGCTTCCGCATGTCGCGAGCACGGTCTTGGCTACATCGGCATTTACTGCCTTCTCTGCGCGTTTCGCGCGGTCGCGCTACAGCTTCACGGGGAGAGCCCGCAATCATCAGAAAGACTCGTCGAACTAGCCAATGCGATTCTTCGCGAAGTTTTCGTCCGCAGCGCTGAGATCATTGACAAATTTCAGCCAGAAGCCGCGCCCGACGGCGCTTTCCTGGACTCCATCAAGGGCTCCGGCCTTTTCGTCGCTTATCCCGTGCATTGCTCGAGAATGCTTGAGCTCTTCGCCTTGAGATATTCGCTCGCGGACGCCGAAGCCCGGCAATCGGTCGCCTTGCGGCTGGAGCGATTCGTCAAAAGCGAGCCGGGCGCGGCCCATCCGATCTCAGATTCGTACGCAGTTCCAATAGTAGCGGCCTGCCGCGTCCTCGTGGACAGTGGCCTTCTTAACGCAGCGCGGAGCTTGTGCGAGAGAGCAGCGGTTTGGCTCGGTGATCGATACCAAAACGGCGGGGCAGGCCTGGCTTCAGTCGATGCCGACGAACGGGCAGAGTTCTTTCAACTTGCAGGAGAACGATTCACCGGGACGGCGGTCGAGCGCGAAGACAGCAGCTTTATCGCGACGGCGTTGATCGACCTCGCATGCTTCCTCCGGGACGAAGAGTTGTACGCGTGCATCGTTCATGATGTCGCCTGTTGCCGAATCGTTCCAACCTATTATCAGCCGCAGGATACGGAAGGACAATTTCGGGTCGGAGGGTCAGACGTCGTGCGTTTCCCTAACATCGTCTTCGCCGAAGCGATCGTGCCGTTCGAGACGCTTAGTCACGGCGAACACCTTGTCGGCGAACCTCGTTCTTTCACACTCCAACGTATCTTGTCGCCTACGGCCTTCCTCGCGCTCTCCCTCGTGCTTAGAGATCGCTATTTTACGACGACGTGGACGAGTGGTATCCGTTCGAACTAAGCAGCTCGCCCAAGCCGGTGCGGTTCGATGACTCGAATACGCACGTTCGAGTGCGCTCGCAGAACTCGTCTTCGATCGTGCCCGAAAGCGTTATGTTGGACTTGTTGGACTAATGTTGTGATTTCAGCCTGAGCGAAGTCGCAAGGCACTTCGCGAAGTAGCGGACGCGAAAGAACGGCTATCAGCGTCAGCCTACTGCATCAGAGCAGCACGCGTTCAATCTAAGCGGGCTTAACTGCCTGAGGTGGTCGGCCGAATACGATAGATGTTGCCGGATAGATCGTCGGCGACGAATAGGCTGCCCTGCGGCCCTGCGGCGATGCCGGTCGGGCGACCGATGCGGGCGTCGTTGTTCGCGTTGTTTTGGAAGCCGGTCAGGAACTCGCGCCATTGCGTGGTCGGATCGTTCCAGTTGACCGGCGTCGCAGGCGTGTCGCCGTTCATCGGCACGAAAGCGACGTGCGGCGGAATGTGATGGCCGTTGATCACATGCCAACTACCGTGCGCCGCGACGAACAGCCCACCGCGGTAGGCGCTCGGAAACGCGTACGGTCCGCTCGATGAACTCGGATAGAACGCCGCACCGATCAAGGTCGAATACGCCGGGAATTCGACGCGCGGGATCACGGTATCGGAACAATTTGCGCCGGGCGTGTACGCATGCTGGTTTTCTTCGCAGGCAGGCCAGCCGTAATCGGCCACGGCGGGATGCGTGGTGAGGGCGTCGATGAACTCGTAGGGATGGCCGGCCGGTAACGCATCCTGTCCGGCGCCTCCCGCCCATACCGCTCCCGTCGCCGGGTCGGTCGCAAGCGCGATTGCGTTGCGGAAACGCGTGGCGTACGTGGTCATGCCGCTTCCGTCGAGCGCAGTGCGCTGAACGCTTGCGCGCGTCGGATCGATCTCGCTGCACGCATTGCACGCCGAGCCCGATACCGATGTATGCATTCGAACTCGTAAGCGTAACCGACGCGGAGGTGTGCACGTCACCGTCGCTGTTGGGAGCGATCGGCCCCTGGCGATACGATGCGACTTTCGCCAGTGCGGACGCCGTGCGATCGCCGTTGTGGTACGGTGTGCGCCACAGCGCATGTTGCGTGCTGACGTAGACGTAGCCATTTCCATAGGCGACGCCTGCTGCCGGATCATCGCCGACGTTTGCGAAAGTGCCGACCGCGCCCGCAACACCCGCTGCGTCGGCGTTGGGCACGATTGCGACCGTCCCGCCGCCGGTGCCGACGACTAGATCGCCGTTCGGAACGAAGGCCAGTTCGCGCGCGCCGCCGACGTTGGCGATGACGCTCACCGTAAATCCCGGCGGAGCGATGATCGCGGGGTTTGCCGGCGACGGCACGGCACTGGGGCTCGTAGACGGCGACGGTTGGCGGAGGGCGACGGCGACGGGGAAGCCCGTTGACGGAAACGCCGCCGGATCGCGTGACCGGATCTTGCGCCGGCGAAGCGGTCGTCGGGCCGCTGCCGCCTCCGCTGCACGCGACCAGCGCGCAGAACGTGCCGAAAGCCGTCATGTTCCAGCGATTCATCCTAGCGACACCCACGCGCTTCCTCTAATGTTCCTGCGGATGCGAGCGAGCGTGTGATCATGGCGGGAATTCGGCCTGGGCGGAGAAGCGGCCCCATCCGATTCTCCCGACGAAGGAGGCCTCCGCCATGAGGGATCTCGCCCGCCGCCGCAACGTCGCGCTCGTCGGCCCGCACCATTCGGGCAAGACGACGCTCGTCGAAGCTCTGCTGGCTGCGTGCGGCGCGATCCCACGGCGCGGTTCCGTCGACGACGGCACCGCCACGACCGACTACGAGCCCGAGTGCGTCGAGCGAGGTCAATCGACCACTGTCGGATTTGCACACGCCGAGACCTCGGCGCTCGAACTGACCCTCATCGATTGTCCCGGCTTCATCGACTTCTTTGAAGAAACCAAACTTGCGCTGTTGGCCGCCGACTCCGCCGTCATCGTGATCGACGCCGACCCCGCGCGCGTCAAGCAGACGCGTCAGCTCGTCGAGCACCTCGACGCATCCAATACGCCCTACGCGTTTTTCGTGAACAAGCTCGACAAGCCGAGCAGTGATTTTCGTGCGACCCTTGCGGCGCTGGTCGAAACCTACGGGCGGCGAGTCGTTGCCGAACAGATTCCGCTCGGCGGCGCGGGTGAGTTTCGCGGCTATATCGATCTCGCAGAACGCCACGCGTACGTCGCCGAAAACGGTACGCCGCGCGAGATACCGATCGACCGCGAACTCGCCTCGCCCGTCGACGAAGCGCGCACGCAGTTGCTCGAAGCACTCGGCGATTTCGACGACCATCTGCTCGAAGAGTTGCTCGAAGGCATCGAACCGCCGCTCGATGAGGTGCGGCGCGACCTGCATGACGAGACCTGCGGAAAGCAAATCATTCCGGTGCTCGTGGGCGCCGGGATCGTCGACATCGGCGTCGCGGCGACCGCGCTGCTCGAAGTGATCGAACGCCAATTTCCGGCGCCCTCCGGAGACCCCGATGCGCCGCTGGTCGCACAAGTCTGCAAGACCCTCGTGCACCCGCAGTCGGGCAAACTCTCGGTCGTGCGCGTGTGGCACGGGACCCTTGCGGCCGATGCGTCGCTCGTCGACGCGTCGCTCGCTACCGGCGCCACTTTGCGCGCCGCCGGGTTGTATCGAATGCAAGGGAAAAAACAAGAAGCGGTAACGTCCGCCGTTGCCGGCGACATCGTCGCCGTCGCGCGCCTGGAAGGCGTGCACACGGGCGATACGCTCGTTACGGAGGCGCGCACGGGTGCGCGTCCTGCACCGGAAATCGCCGAGCCGCTGTATGCCGTTGCGATCAAGCCGAAGGATCGTCTCGATGAAGCGAAAGTCTCGCAAGCGCTGGCGCGGCTGATCGAAGAGGATCCGTCGCTGCGCGTTGCGCGAGCCGAGTTTACCGGCGAGTTGCAATTGCTCGGAACGGGTGACGTGCACGTGACCACCGCCGTCGCGCGCCTCGCGCGCAAGTTTCATCTGGCGCTCGAGACGCACGAACCTTCGGTCGCGTACCGCGAAACGATCGGCGACGCAACGGACGTGCACTCCCGTTACAAGCACCAGACGGGCGGACACGGTCAGTTCGCCGACGTCGTGATTCGCATCGAGCCGCGTGAACGCGGCCACGGCGTGACGTTCTCGGAAACGATCGTCGGCGGCGTCGTCCCACGCCAGTTCCACTCAGCGGTGGAGAAGGGCGTGCGCGAAGCGCTCGCGCGTGGGCCGCTCGCGCGCTATCCCGTCGTCGACTTGCACGTGACGCTCACCGACGGCACATATCACGCCGTCGACTCGAGCGAACAAGCGTTTAAGACCGCGGCGTCCATGGCGATTCGCGACGGCTTGCCCAAGTGCAAGCCGATGCTGCTCGAACCGATCGCGTACGTTGAAGCACTCGTCCCCGAGGAGAGCGCGTCGGCCGTCGTCGGCGGTCTTTCGGCTCGTCGAGGGCACGTGCTCGCATTCGAGCCTGCGGAAAAGCGCGGCTTTGCGCGCGTCGTCGCACATGCGCCGCAAGCCGAGCTCTCCAACTTCGTTACGGAGTTACGCACGCTCGCGCAAGGCCTCGGAACGTACGCGTGGCATCACGAACGTTTCGACCCCGCCCCCCCGCGCGTTACGGCCGCGCTTGCAGAAGCGGTAACGGCGTAAACGCTCCCCGCTGCGGGTTACGTCTGACCGGTCAGTTCCATAACGCTAAAGCCGCGACGGTCGAGTTCCAGCGGAATGCCCGTCGCCAAGTCGGCAGCCGAAACGGGGTCGAAGTCCTTCCACGCGTGACGCAGCGTGTTGTATTCGCGCCGGGCATACGTGCCGCTGAGCTGCAAGTCGGTTCGGAGGGCGGTCGTCACCGTCCGTTCCACGGTGTTGCCGATGAAGAGCACCAGCTCGTTCCCGCGCCGTAATCCGAGGGCTACCGACGCGTGCCCGCTGACGGACAGCGACGACGTGATATCTTCTTCATACACGGCGAGATCGCCCGAGTAGCGGAACTCCACGTTCGCGTAAACGCGCACGTCCGGGGCGCGCACCACGAACCAGGTCAGCGACCGCCCGCGAAACGGAACGTTACGCATGGCAAGCCACTTCCAACCCGGAGCCAGGCGCGGATCGAGCGCAGGCGGATCGCTCGAGGTGTCCAGGCCGCCGACGCCTTCGATGGCGGCCCACACGTAACGCGGAGGGAACCAGGGCGACAGCATCATTCCCTGGTTCACCAGGGTCTCGCCGTGGAGCCATTCGGAAAACTGTCCCGGAACCGTGTTGTAACGGCGCGGTTCGCTCGAGTAGAACTTGAAGCTCGTTCCTAGCGCATACGCCATGAACTCCGAATTGAAGCGAGCCGCCGCAAAGGCGTACCAGAACGTCGCACAAACCCACACGCCGCCGAGCAGTCCGTAGCCGTGCGTCGGTCCATAATCCGGCGCACCGTGGGGTACCGTGCGGATTCCCGCGTCCGTCCAGAAATCGTCGGCGCTGAGGCGGCTGATGATGCTTGCTGCCGTCTCCTCGTCGGCCACTCCGAAGATCACGGGGAAGACGAGATCGACGGTCAAGTCAGTACGCGCACGCCCATCGACATCGATGTTGAGGTAATACAATCCGTTTTGCGGGTTGTAGAGATGCTCGTTAATCGCGCTTCGTAACTCTTTTGCATGCGTGTCGAAATCGGCCGCATCGTCGTGCCGCTCCAGTTCGAGCGCCATCTTGGCAATCGTCCCGAAGGCGGCATAGCACTCCGAATTGAGCTCCGTCGTCGCGCCGGAAAGCCGATAGTTTTCGATGACGTTGCGCCAACCAACGATGCCCCAATCGGAGGTCTTCGTCGATGTGCACCATATCAGGCCTTGATCGTTGCGTTGCGAGAGAAGATAACGCGCGGCCTTACAAGCAGCCGGATAGATTTGCTCGAGAAACCCTCGGTCGCCCGTAGCGTGATAGTGATGCAGCCACGCCAGGATCATGAGCGGCGTGTTGTCGTTGACGTTGAGCCCGTAGTCCGCAGTTTTCTCGCTACGGATATCATAGTACTCGACGATCATACCGGAGGGTTCTTGCAGCCGAGCGTATGCGAGCAGCATCTCACGAGCGATATCGGGATGCATGTAGTCAGCGCCGTAGCCGAACCACGCCGTGTCGCGCCCGACGCTGTTGTTGGAGCGCGTCGGATCGTTGACGAAACACCAGCCGCTCTGTGGCCGCAAGATGATGCGCAGCATGTTGGCCTTCGCCCACAAGACGCCGCGGTTCAGTTCCGGATCGGGCGTCATCACCATCGAGCGGCTGAGAACGTCGTCGTAATAGTGCTTCGTGCGCGCCAGGGCCGCGTCGACGGCGGGTGCCGCGTCGTAGTTCGCTTCGGCATCGTGCCGCCCGGTGTGGGCGAACGAGAACGTGTAATAAAACTCGAGCGCTGCGCCGGGTCGCAGGCTGTGGTCCAGCGCAAAGACGCCGAGCGTGTCCTGACCCGGCGGCGTATCGGCATGACCGGCAAGTTTTCCGGGCGACGTTAGGGCGACGGCCTTGCCGTGATCGATCGTCGTCTCGTAGCTCGCGGGACGCTCGGAGATTCCGACCAGACGTACCGCATCGGGTTGGCTCTTATTCCAGGCTACGAAAGCATGGCGCTTTCCGTCGTAGGCCGCGACGACGTCGTGGTCCGTCTCGCCGCGCAACTGGCAACTGGCATACGAACTGAGATCGACAGTTTCGTCGCTGTCATTAGAAAGCTGCACGCGGTAGTACGCGGCCGGCGCGCACACCTTGTCGCCGGCCGGTTCGGAGTTGAGAACGAACAACGTCTCGTGGACCGACACGCCATTGGGCAGGGCATAGTAGTGCTCTTGATGTTCGGGGTGGATGATGAAATGGCCGGGCAGCGGCGCCAAGCGTGCTTTCGAACGCTCGTCCCAGAAGTGGAGGACGAAGGTGCCGAACAGCGTCGCGCCGACATCCGGCGAGTACACCTTTTCAATCGCGCCGCTGGCTTTGATCGTCACGCATATGCGCGGCGCCCCGAGCGTGCTGCCGACCGCCATCTGATCGTCGGCCACGCGGTACGTTCCGACTCCTTCACCTGTGCCGATCGATTCGGCCGCGTGCAACGTCGCCGCCGGCATGGTTGACGCCACTACAGCGATCCAGACCGGCGCATCATCCCGCCGTCGATGAAGAACGTCGAGCCAGTCGAATACGATGCGCCCTCGGAGGCCAGAAACGCGCACAGCTCGGCGATCTCTTCCGGCTTGCCCATGCGATGCAGCGGAATCTCGTCGAGCAGCGTCTTCATTTCGTCGGGATTGGCTTTGAGCGGCGCGTCCATCGGCGTATCGACGGCGCCGGGGGCGACGTTGTTGACGAGGATACCGTGCGGCGCCAGTTCGACCGCCATCGTGCGCATCAGCATGCGTAAGCCGCCTTTGGCCGCGCAATAGGCCGCATTGGTCGGCATCGGCAAGTCTTCGTGAACCGATGAGATGTTGATGATTCGGCCACCGCCGCCCTGCGCTATCATTTTCTTGGCCGCTTGTTGCGCGCATAGGAATGGCCCGGTCAGATTGACGCCGAGCGTCTTGTCCCACTCCTCTTTGGGGATGTCGACGAACGGTATCTTCTTCTCGATGCCCGCGTTGTTGACCAGAACGTCGAGACGCTCGAAGGCCTTGACCGTTTCGTCGACGAGCATCGCCACTTGCGCAGGATCGCTCACATCGGCAGCAACGGCGACGGCGTCGCCCCCGATCGTCTTGAGCGCCGCGACCAGTTCGTTGGCGGGCGCGCTGTTGCCGACGTAGTCGATCACCACTTTGGCGCCGTCCTTGACGAAGCGGGCTGCGATCGCGCGACCGATGCCCGTTGACGCGCCGGTCACGATCGCGACTTTCTTTTCGAGATTCATCCTACACTCGCTATATCTTCAGGGAAAGGAAGGGTCAGCGCCCAGTCGAGCGCCACGCGCGTCTTGCGAAAACGGCCAGGAAGCCGTGAGAGATAGTACGCACGCCACAGGAGCCAAGCCGGCAGTCCGGTTAGCGTGAGGCGATTGCGTATTTCGGCGATGCCTTCACGTCTACCGATCGATGCCATCATGCCGAGCGTCTTGTACGCGAACGGCTTCGTGGCGCGGCCGCGCAAGGTCGCCAGCAAATTGCGCGCGAGCACCGGTGCTTCACGCAGCGCGTGTTGCGCCGTCTGCGGATAGAAGCCGCCGCCCAGTTTCGGAATCTGCGCGCAGTCGCCCAGGGCCCACAAGCCCGGCTTATTCGGCACCGACAAATCTGGGTTAACGACGATCGCGTGATGCTTGGAGTGCTCGACGCCGAGCTGCGCTACGAGCGGGGGTGTTGCAACACCGGCACTCCAGACTACCGTTTTCGATTCGTAGCGTTTGCCTGAGGCGAGCGTGACGCCGCCGCCGTCGACCGCCGCTGCATCATCGTTGAAAACGACCTCGACGCCGCGTTGCGCGAGCATTTTGGCCGCAGCGTCACCGAGCGATGAGGGCAATTGGGGCAGCAAGCGCGGGCCGCCCGCTACCAGCACAACACGTAGGTCATCGCGCTCGACGCGCGGATAAAAACGTGCTGCCGAGCGCAAGAATCCGAGCAACTCGCCGGCAGCCTCGACACCGGTAAAGCCGCCGCCGACGACCACGAAGGTCAAGAAGGCGCGCCGTTCATGGTCGTCGGTGAGCGTCGCCGCGGCTTCGAGCGAACGGATCGTTTCGTTGCGCTGCGCGATCGCGTCGTCCATGGTTTTCAGCGGAAACGTGTGCGAGTCGGCGCCCGGTACGCCATGCGTCGACGTGATCGCGCCGAGTGCGATGACGAGGTGATCGTACGACAACCGGCTGGAGCGCGCGGCCTTTTCGTTACGCACGACCACCGTGCGCTGCTCCAGATCGACCGACTCGACCTCGCCCATCTCGAACTGCGATGTGTGCAACAGTGCACGCACCGGCGGCGCGATGTGGCGCGGCTCGATCGCGCCGCTGGACACCTCGGGCAGCATCGGCGTGAAGAGCGTATAGTTCTCGCGGTTGACCAGCGTCACCGCCACTTCGCCGGAACGCGCGCGTCGCTCGAGCGTGCGCGCCACGGCCGTACCGGCGAAACCGGCACCGAGAATCACCACGCGCTGGGGCATACCCTACGCCCTACCCATGAAAGCGCCGGAGCAACGCTGCAACCTCGTCGTGCGATTCGAGCACCTCGAAGCGAAGATCGTACGACCGCGTTTCGCCGGGCTCGAGAAACGGCAAGGTCCCGCGCTTTTCCGCTTCAATGCGGCCCTCGATCGTCGGACAGTTGGCCGGCTCCATGCCCATGACGTAGGTGCCGTACCCGAGCATGCGCCACGTGAACAGCGCGGGCAGCTGCGCCGGATCGAAGCGGATCGCAAGTGCCAGTCCTCGTCCTTCGCGCAACGTCGGATTCGTCAGGACTGCCGCAGCCAGCCCGTCGTCGCAGACGACCGGCTCGTGGATGAAGACTTGTTCTTTGAAAGCGGAATCGGGCGGCCCGCCGCGCGACCAGTGTGCAAGTCCCGCTTCCGCCTCGGCGTCGCGCGGGCGCATCGACGCATGCGAGACGTGGAGTTGCGCGGCTTCGCCGAGAATCGGAAAGCCGCCGTTGCAGTGATAGAGCAGCATGTGCGGCCGGCTCGTGCCGCCGTCGTTGGTCACCTCGTCGTGCACCTCTAGGGTGCGCCCCCCGACCGCGGCGCGCAGACGCCGCTCGAGTCGAACATTCTCCCCGAAGACACGCGTCTCGCGAAACGTTCCGCGCGCTTCCAAGACACATTGGTCAGCCTGCCAGATCGATTCGTACGCGAGATTTTCCGCCGGCGTCGCGTCGATGCGACCGTGCAGGCCGAAGCTGCCCCACTGATCGCTGCCCGCCGGACCGAAGTTTTCTAGACCGCACGTCGTGAAGAGGCCGCCGACGAACGTCCGTAAGAACTCTTCGCCGTGCGGATCGTAATAAGGCGGCGCAGCGATGTCGTTGCATGAACGCCAACACAGCGGAATGCCGCCGTAGTGAGCAATTGCCACGTCGAGGGCCCGGTCCGCGACCGCCGTAAACACGAAGCCGCTGCCCGTTTCGAACCTCAGGGCGCGAACGCTCGTCTCCCGGCCGCCTTGCAACGCGACCGGCGCAATTCCCGCCACGACATCGAGCCGCCCGACTCGGCTTGCGAGTTCCGCGCGTGTATAGTCGCGATCAAAAAGGTGCGGCATCAGTAAACTCCGTCATCATACCCCGATCGTTCCCACGCTCGAAAGAAGGCAACGGTGAACGGGCGAAGGCCGTGGCGTGGCGACGATGCATCAGACTGTGGCCGAGCGCATGCGGCCCGCCTTTCCCGCGCTACGGCGAGAGATCGCGGGGCGTCCCGTCGCGTATTTCGACGGGCCGGGCGGAACGCAGGTTCCCGAGTCGGTCGTCGCAGCGATGAACGACTATCTGCTATACCACAACGCGAACGACGGTTGGGCGTATGCGTCGAGCGCCGAGACCGACGCGGCCCTTGCAAAAGCCCGCGCGCTCGCGGCGACGTTCGTCGCAGCCGGGTCAGCGGACGAGATACTCTTCGGCAACAACATGACGACCTTGACGTTCGCGATTGCTCGCGCCTTTGGCCGCACGCTACGTCGCGGCGACGAGATCATCGTGACCGACCTCGACCATCATGCAAACATCGATCCGTGGTTGGCCCTCGAACGCGACTACGGGGCAGTCGTCAAGCGTGTGCCGCTGGTCGATCGCCAGCCGCTGCTCGATCTTGCCTCTTTCGAACGTTTACTCGGGCCGCGGACGCGGCTGGTGGCAATCGGTCTGTCATCCAACGCATTCGGTACCCTCAACCCGGTTGCCGATATGGCGCAGAGCGCGCACCGCTCCGGAGCGCTCGTCTTTGTCGATGCCGTCCATGCAGCCGCACATGCGGCGCTCGACGTAGGCGCGCTCGGCGCCGACATGCTGGCATTTTCGGCTTACAAGGTCTACGGTCCGCACGTCGGCGTCGCATACGTCAGGGACGAACTGCTCGATCGTTTCGATTTTCCGCGCGTGGCGCCTCAAGCGGCCCACGGTCCAAAACGCGCGGAGAGCGGTACGCTCAACCACGAAGGCATCGTCGGAACGGGGGCCGCGCTCCAATTCCTCGCGGACGCCGGCGCACCGGGCACCGGCTCGCCAAGAGATCGTCTGAACGCATCGATGGACTCGCTAGCGCACGATGAAGAGGTGCTATTTCGCGCGCTGATCAGCGGTTTACGCGCCCTCCCGAACGTCACGCTGTACGAGCCGCCGATCGGGGTGCCGCGCCATCCCACCGTTGCATTCACGGTACGCGACCGTGCAGCCGCCGACGTCGCCGCACACTTGAGCACCGATTGCGGCATCTTCGTTTCGCATGGGGACTTCTACGCCGCGACCGCCGTCCGCGAGGTCGCATCCGACGCGATTGATGGGGTCGTGCGGGCGGGCATCGGCCTGTACACGACCGCCGATGAAGTCGATCGCCTTGTCGATGCCGTCGGCACGCTCGCCACGGGAGCGGAGCTCACGGCTCCGGCAACTGCGTCTGCTCGAGGCCTAGCCACGCAGCGAGCTGAGTAGCGTCGCCCCGCACGCGTTCGAATACCGCGTCTCTGTCAACGCTCGCTTCGTAGTGAAGGGCGTGGATGCGCAGTACACCGTTCGCACGGTCAGCTTTGGCGTCGACGCGGGCTACGAGCTTTTCATCGATGAGATACGGTAGGACGTAATAGCCGTGCACGCGCTTGTGCGAGGGCGTGTAGATTTCTAGGCGATAGTCGAAGTCGAACAGGCGTCGCGTTCGGGCACGGTTCCAAACAAGCGGATCAAAGGGTGACAGAAATGCGCTCGTCGCGATCCGGCGCGGTAGGCGATAGGCGGCGTCCAAGAATGCCGGCTGTTTCCAGCCGTCGACGCCGACCGGAACCAATGCGCCCTCGGCAACGAGCGCAGCCACACCGCGCTTCGCGTCGGCGACATCGAGCCGAAAATAGTCGCGCAGATCGCTTTCCGTCGCGATCCCGTAGGCATGTGCAGCAATGCGGAGCAGTTCTTGTTGCGCGCGGCTTTCCTCGACCGCCGGAACGGCGGAGGCTTCCCGTAAGATCCGTTCGGTCAGGTCGTAGACGCGTTCGAAGCTGCCGCGCCGTGTTGCCGTCGTCAACGTGCCCGATCGGAAAAGAAATTCGAGCGCGCGCTTGACGTCGGACCAGCCCCACCAGCTTGTGGTGGCACCTGCATTCTCGAAGTCGGACGCCGCCATCGGGCCAACCGCGCGAATCGTCGCTTCGACCCGTGCAACGAGTTCCGGCCGTTCCGCGGCAATGCTCGACATGCTGCGCCAGATGCCGATCCGTTGTCGCGCACGCTCCATGCGCCAGCGCAAGAGCGAGAACGTTTCCAGCGGCAACAGTGACGCTTCATGGCCCCAATATTCGAACAGTTTCCGGCCCCGCCGGTACGCCAGCCCGTCGAGCATCGCGCGGTCGTAGTGCCCCAGCCGAGAAAAGAGCGGCAGGTAATGCGCGCGTACGAGAACGTTGACAGAATCGATCTGCAAAAGGCCGATCCGGCGTATCGTCGCAAGCATCGCCCCGCGCCCAACGTTGGGACGCTGCCCCGCACCGAAACCCTGCGCCGCGAGCGCGATGCGTCGAGCTTCGATGCGGCTCAGAGCGCCGCTGCGCACCCTCAAGTCCAAACGGCCTTGCGAACGCCCGCATACAGCGGGAGTTCGCTTGCCGTCACGTGGTTAACGGGCCGCGGCGGCCTTCTGGTCGCTTTTCGCGCGCTCCAGTTGTTCTCCCAACTCTTGCAGTTCCGCTTTGTCGAAAAGCTCACGGGCCTGCTTGAACATCTCGTGCTCTTCTTCGTGAACGTGATGCTTGACGAGCTCGCTGAGCACCTGTACCTTCGCCGCGTAGGTTTCGTCCTTCGGGTCGAGTCCCTCGAGTTTCTTGAGCATCTCCGCGATGTTCCCGTGCTCTTCGTACGCTTCGAGTACTTCTTGTTTCGCGTCCTCTTCTTTTTTCGATTTTGCCTTCAACTTTAGCGCCGGGTAAAAGATCGTCTCCTCGATCTTCGAATGAATCGTCAACTCATCGTCGATCTGCTTGAAGAGCTTCTGCCGTGAAGCGGCTGCGCCGGAGCCCAGACCGTTGACTTCCTTGAGCAACGCGTCGACTTTTCGATGGTCTTCTTTGAGTAACGATAATGCGTCCATAGCGAACCTCTCATGGCTGCAAAGCATGTGCGTGTACCGAAGCTTACCCTCCCGGAATCGACGATAACGGGCGCGCCGGTGCCCTCCGTTCGTTAGTGAACGACAATCGGGATTGACAGCGTGTGGCCGGCTCGTCCACGATCCGCGCGGTACATGAACCGACCGCGAGAGGCTTCACCGAATAGCTCGCAGACGACAGGCCGCTGGCGGCGACGAATACCCAGGCGACGCCCGCGCAATGACGCAGCCAGCACGATCACACCTATCGCGAGCGCGGTAGCATTGCGGAGAATCGTCGGTTCCACAGCGATCATGCCTCTCTTCGAAGCGGTGTTGCGGACCCGTCGGCCGTCGACCGTCGGCCGTCGGCCCGTCGACCCGGGCGGCCCGGCGGCCCGGCGGCCCGGCGGCCCGGCGGCCCGGTGCACCTGTTCGGCCTGAGCCGGGCCCTTCGTGTGATCCACGCCTCGGTTCCTCGAAGCTGCGCCTCCCCCGTGTGCGGCGCCGCCGAACGACTTTTAGCCGGCGCCATGTGTTACGAACTGCGCCTCCCGAGGTGACCGAATCGTGCTCTGAGGTGTCAAGCACGTGAGAAAGGATGCGAGGTACGGAAGAAACCTTGAGCGCTTATCTAATGGACCTAGCGGCATGGACGACGACGACGGCTTGGTCCGCCGGGCCAAGCGCGGCGACCTACGTGCGGCCGAAGAGCTCTTTTCGCGCCATCAAAGTGCTGCCTATACGGCGGCGCTGCGTCTGCTCGGCGAACGAGCCGACGCCGAAGACGTCACGCAGGACGCACTCGTCAAGGCCTACACCCGCCTCGCGGATCTCGAAGACGGGGTCAGCTTTGGTGCTTGGCTGCGCCGGATCGCCGTCAATCTCAGTCTCAACGCCCTGCGGCGTCGCGGTATCTTGCGATTCGAGCCGCTGGAAGGGCTCAAAGGGAGCGCGGATCACGACTCCGCCCCCCGCGATTTCATCGATCCACAGCAAAAGACGCCCGAGGACGAAGCGTTGAACGCCGCCTTGCGAGACGAAGTCGAGCATCTGATCCGGCGACTCCCGGCCGATCAACGAGTCGCCGTCGTCCTGCGCGATATGTACGGCTATGACGTCGCCGAGGTCGCCGAGCTGCAGCGATGTGGGCTTTCGGCGGCCAAAATGCGGATTGCCCGCGGCCGCGCGCACCTGCGGCGCTTGTTGAGCGAAGTGCCTTCGCCCGAACCGATCCGAGCGTAAGGTGGCACGTAGAAACTCGGACCATGACTCCGCGGCCGAGCTTCGCCGCGTCCGTGCATTGCTCGGCGAGGCAGCCGAGTTCGAAGACGTCCCGCAGCGCAACGTCGTGAGGGGCGCGGTTAGCCGGCTTCGTGCACGGCATACGGCAATCGTTCACGTCAACGAACTCTTGAACGTACTGGTCGCCGTCATGCGAGGCTGGACGACGCTCATAGCGGTCGACGAGATCGCATCGAACGATGCCGGATCGCGCTCAACCAAGGCGACTGAGGGCGGCTTCCGTGGATGACGCGCGGCGCACGATCGTGCAGAACTTGGATTCCGCAGCCCGCTACCTTCCGAATATCATCGCGGCACTCGTCATTTTGCTTCTTGGCGCGTTCATCGGCTGGCTCGTTGCCCGATTCATCGCGACGCTTCTAACGCGCCTCGGCTTCGACCATCTCGGAGAACGAACCGGTCTCATCGACGATCTTGCACGCGTCGGGATCGGCATGCGCCCTTCGCGCCTGGTCGGACGCATCGCATTTTTCGTCGTCCTCGCCGCCGCGTTCGTGCAGGCGGTCAACGGCCTCGAACTCGCTCCCATCTCCCAAACGCTGGGCTCGTTTCTGACCTATCTGCCGCACGCGGTGCTGGCCGTCGTGCTGGTGCTCGTCGGCATCATTGTCGGCGATACGGTCGGACGGGGCGCGGCCGGCGCAATGTCGCGCGCCGGCGTCCTCTATCACGATGTTGCCGGCGGCGTTCTGCGCGCGGCCATCATCGTTCTCTTCGTGCTGATGGCGCTTCAGCAGTTAACGGTCGACTCGGGTTTTCTCTTCTACGTCTTGCTCGTCATCCTCGGGGCATTCGCGCTTGCGGCCGCCATCGCCGGAGGCTGGGGCGCGCGCGCCTTCGCTGAAAATCTCGTCGCCGCACATTATATCGAGCGCCACCTCGACGTCGGCCACTTCATCCGCGTAAAAGGCCGAACCGGAACGATCGAACGGCTCGATGCCATGAGCACGATCGTGCGCACCGCGGACGACCGGACCATCATCTTCCCCAACGGATATCTCGCACAGTCCGTCGTCGAGGCCGGAATGCGGCCATTCGAAAGCGATTCGCCGGACTGATCATCTTCGTCGGTATCCGACGAATGTGACCGAATGCGGCGACCGCGTGTCTTAGCTTCGTGACACGTCGGTGGCCCGTAGAAGCGGAACCGGCGCACGCGGCACCCTAGGAGCGTGTCGGACCTCGTCCGACACGCGACGACGGGCGGCTTGCGGCGAAGCCGCAAACGCGATGGATTCGGTGAAACCGAATCTTCTAGGCCGCGAACAGATACGAACATCAGGCACGTCGCGATCAACGTGGCGGAGTGTGCTTCCAGCACAACGTCGGACACAAAACGCGTGCAAACGCGGGCGCAAGCATGCCTCTCATGGGGCGACTCAATTCAACGCACGATCAAAAGGAGCATCATGTCAACTTACGATCAAACGTACGCCGACGCGGGAACCGTCGCTGCTGTTTTCACTGACCGCGAAAGCGCGCGGGATGCGCTGGCGCAACTCCACGAGGCCGGCTTTCACCACGCGTGGCTCGGCGTCACGCAAACAGACATCGACGATGCCGGTGAGCCGACCCTCGAATCGGGGGGCGCCGGCGGCTTTATGGAGACGGTCGGTCGCTTTTTCAGCGGTGAAGGATCGCACGGACAAGCGTTACACGAAGCGCTCGTTCATCACGGTCTAACCGAGCAACAAGCACGCCGCATCGACGCCACGATCGCACCCGGCAATGCCGTCGTCACCGTCGACGGCAACGATGATCCGGGTGAAGCTATGCGCATCCTTCGGCAAAGCGGCGGGCGCTTCGAAGGTTCCGCGGCACAGGGCCTTGGCGATACCTCCCGCAGCGTCGCCGCCGGCGGTTCGGTGACCGGGGCCTTCGATTCCAACGACGCCGCGCGACAACGAAAGTCCACCGACGCAAATGAAGCGCGGCACGTGCAGCTTCGCGAAGAACGGCTAGCCGTCGACAAGGAACGCGTGCAGAGCGGCGAGGCACGTATCGGCAAACGCGTGGTTTCAGAAGAGCAGTCCGTCGATGTGCCGGTCTTTCACGAAGAGCTTTATGTTCAGCGGCGCCCCGTCAGCGGATCTGCGTCGTCCACAACCGCGTCGATCGGCGAAGGCGAAGAGATTCGCGTTCCGCTTAGCGAGGAGCGCGTCAACGTTCAAAAGCGCACGTTCGCTTCGGAAGACGTAACGATCGGCAAGCGCCGCATCGAGGGGACGGAGCACGTCAGCGACACGGTGCGACACGAGGAACTTCGCGTCGAGGACACGGGCATCGATGCGGACGCCGACACCACCCGCGCCGGCGACGCCTCACGTCGCGGCCGCTAAACCAACACAACGTTCACTCTCACTACGCACTTTCTCGCAGAGGAGTCATCATGGCCGGAATACTTTGGGGAATCATCAGCATCTTGGTCCTACTGTGGATCATCGGTCTCGTCGCGCACATCGGCGGCGGCCTCATCCACATCGCGATCGTCGTCGCGATCATACTCGTCGTCGTCAACCTACTAACGGGACGCGGCGCCCGCGTATAGCCCGCGCGGAATAAACGCGCTCTACCAGAAAACGAAAACACGACGATGGCGGATCACCGCCATCGTCGTGTTTTAATCTAGGTACTCAGTCGATCTCCGTGACGACCTAACGCAAACGCGCCCATTACGCATCGAGCCACGCGTCCAAAAACAGAGCCCACTCTTAGCCGAAGCGTAGCAAAGGTTGACTGCGCGCATATGGTCATGCTACTGTACTAGGTAGGTAGTATAACAATATGGCTATCGTGACTCTTCATCTAAACGTCGATCCGCGTAGCGGCTACCCCTTGTACTTGCAGATCGTCGAGCAGGTCCAGCGGGCTATTGCGATTGGCGTACTCGTGCCGGGCCAGCAACTGCCTACCGTCAAGCAACTTGCGAGCGATCTGGTTATTAACCCAAGTACCATCGCGAAGGCCCTGCGCGAGCTCGAGCATCTGCACGTCGTTACGTCGCGACCCGGGCGCGGCTCATACGTCAGCGATAACGGAACAGCGCTCGCGGCGCAGCAAACTGCGGAGGGCACTGTCGCCAAGGCCGTGGATCGGGCTGTGCGCGAGGCGCGGTCGCTCGCTATCGAGGGCCAGGTGCTACGCGGCATCTTTGAGCGCGCGTATTTGCTTTGGTACACGCCCGTCACGACGGAGACCCCCCGCAATGATACCTAAGCTCGCTATCGAGCATCTGACCAAGACCTACAAGACGACGCGTGCGGTAGACGATCTCACGCTCTCCGTCCCGACGGCTTGTATCTTCGGATTGCTCGGGCGCAACGGTGCCGGGAAAACGACCACGTTCGGGTGCGCGCTTGGACTCGCGCGCCCCGACTCGGGCACAATTCGGTTTGACGGACGCCTGCTCACGCCAGATGCGCTGCAGAATATCGCGTTCGTGCCGGAGACGCCCGCGCTCGACGGATGGATGACTGGTGCCGAACACATCGAGTATCACCGTCGCATCTACAAGCGCTTCGATAAGCTGCGTGCGCGTGAACTCGCGGAGCGCTTCGAGGTGCCGCTCAATCGACACGTTCGCAAGCTCTCAAAGGGTCAGAAAACGTCGATCGCGCTCCTGCTCGCGTTCGCGCAACGCGCCGACCTCATCTTTCTCGACGAGCCGGCGTCGGGCCTCGACCCATACATGCAACTGCGCTTGTTGGATCTGATCGTTCAAGATGGTGCCGATGGCACGACGGTCATCATCTCATCACATCAAATCGGGCATATCGAGCGTGCGGCCGAGACCGTTGCGATCATCGACCGCGGCAAACTCGTCGTGCAAGGGAACCTCGACGAACTGCGCTCCGGACACAAGGTCGTCGAAGCGCCTTTCACGCACCCGCCGCAACTCAATGGTCTTCGAAACAATCCCGCCGTAAGCCGTATCGAAGAGCACGGCGTGCTCGTGCGCGTTCACGTAACGCGCGACGCCGAAACGATCGTTCATACGCTTGGGCAGCTTGGCGCGAATTCCGTGCGCACGATCGATCGAACGCTCGAGGATATTTTCCTGGCGACCGTCTCGCCATCCGGCGCGGAGCAATCGTAACGATGTGGTACAAAGAAGCACTCGCAATGCGCCGCGCGCTGATCGTCTATGCGATCGTGATCGCTGCCATTGCGGTGCTCAACGCCTGGGGAGCCGGCGACGAAGGGGGCATCTATCTGACGCAGGCAATGCTTGTTGTCGCTGCGCTAACCACGTCGATCTTGGCACTCATCACCGGGAACAGTCTCGGCAGCGAGCGCGGCGATATGGCGCGAACCGCGTTGCTTCGTCCGATATCGCGCGGAGGCTATGCGTGGACCGTCTTCGCGGTGGACATCGCGGCCCTCTTCTGGCAGCGGCAATCTCAAATTGAACCCGTAGCGGCAATATAAAATTGAACCCCTGGAGAGGTTAGCCGTTCTTTCCAGTCTTCCCGCGGGTCCTCAGCCGGTGGCTCTGCCCGGTGAAAACGAAGAC
>JAABUJ010000602.1_pt1 | contig 67040 bp, 89 predicted proteins | sample 5559131 | NCBI WGS metagenome assembly JAABUJ01 (sample SAMN10711875, study PRJNA513366) | rock metagenome | isolation source: Antarctica rocks | place: Antarctica: Victoria Land, Mt New Zealand nord | collected 2016-01-07 | reverse complement strand
ATGAGCCATTCGCAGTTTCACAGTATAAAGCAGTTTATACTTAGACATGCATGGCTTAATCTTTGAGACAAGCATATGACTACTGGCAGGATCAACCAGGTAGCGCCATGCGGCCCGGCGCCTTGCTGTCAGCAAGCGCCGGGCTCTCCCGTTTGTGGCCCGCCGGTGCGCGCACCGGCGACCTTGTTTGGCTGCTTTCAGGGCAGGCAAGGCAGCCCGAGCGCCTCACACTCGGCTTCTTCCTTGCCAACGCCTTTCCGCGAGGCCCCGCTGTATCCTTCTCCCGCCCGAGCCCGGCGGCTCGGAGGCCCTGCTGACCGGAGCCAGCAGGCCTCCCGCCGGGTCGGCCGCTGCAACAGTCGCCGCCCGCGGACGCTCTTTTCAGATCGCTCGCCGGCGGCATCCTGGCCGCTTCGTTGCATCCTAAGTTTGCCCATCGGGTACCAGCACAAGCTTCCCATCGCCGGCCGCTTGCGGCCGTCCGGCTGCAAGCGGCCCTCCAGAGCCGGTTCTTTCCAAGTCGGCCGAGCTCTGAGGCCGCCGAGAGATGCCTGACCGGCCGCCCAGCGGCGACCGGCTGCAGCCCGTCTCGGCGGGCTGTCGACGCATCCGGTGTCCTAGCAACACACCGGGTGGAGGCCTGCGCTTCCACTTGCCGTCAGGCGTCACAGCTCACATCGCGTGAGCTCCGCCCGATTCTAGTCAAAGTGTCCGCGCAAGCAGCCTCCTCCCTGCCATAGCTCAGCGGGAAAAGCTGCTACGTGCCACGTCACTATCCCGGACAGGCTGATTATGCAGCCAGACGTGGCACTTATCGCGCGGTTGTTCAGCACTTCACGCAGACGGCCACACAAACATCCGTTTTTGTGTGCGTCCATGGAACACAGCACGCACACCCGCGCGTGTGGAGCGGGCCGTGCGCGTTTCGCAGGGAGTCCAGTGATGTCGCACAGCAGGGTCTGCGCGTGCACGCAAGCTCACAGGTACCCACACTAAAGCCGGGGCTACCCGCAGCAACCGTGGTGGCGCATAACAGGGTCTGTGCGTGCATGCGAGCTCACCGGGTACTCGCACCGCTGCCGGGGCGGCTCACTGCGAGCATGAGTGCATGCGAGCTCGCAGGGTACCCAGGCCGCTGCCGGGGCGGCTCGATGCTATCATGAGCTGCTTGCGAGCTCGCAGGGTACCCGGGCCGCAGCCGGGGCGGCTCACAGCCAACATGAGGTGCATGCGAGCTCGCAGGGTACCCGGGCCGCAGCCGGGGCAGCTCATAGCCAACATGAGGTGCACGCGAGCTCGCAGGGTACCCGGGCCGCTGCCGGGGCGGCTCACTGCCAAAATTAGATGCATGCGAGCTCGCAGGGTCTCTGCGCCGCTGTCGGGGCGGCTCACAGCGATCATGAGGTGCACGCGAGCTCGCAGGGTACCCGGGCCGGAGCCGTGGCGGCTCACTGCCATCATGAGGTGCATGCGAGCTCGCAGGGTACCCGAGCCGCTGCCGGGGCGGCTCACTGCGAACATGAGGTGCATGCAAGCTCGCAGGGTACCCGGGCCGCTGCCAGGGCGGCACACTGCGAGCGTGAGGTGCATGCGAGCTCGCAGGGTACCCAGGCCGCTGCCGGGGCGGCGCACTGCCAACACGAGGTGCGTGCGAGCTCGCAGGGTACCCGGGCCGCAGCCGTGGCGGCTCACTGCCATCATGAGGTGCATGCGAGCTCGCAGGGTACCCGGGCCGCTGCCGGGGCGGTTCACAGCCAACATGAGGTGCATGCGAGCTCGCAGGGTACCCGGGCCACAGCCGGGGCGCCTAGCAGTCACCGCGATGCTGCACAGCGCGGTCAGCGCGTTCACGCGAGCTCGCGGGTACCCGCGCCGCTGCCAGGACGCCTTGTAGTCACCATGATGGCGCACAGCAGGGTCGGCGCATTTACGCGAGCTTACAGGGTACCCGCGCCGCTGCCAAGGCTCCTCGCGGCGACCGTGGTGGCTTAAAGCAGGGCCACCGCGTGCATGCCAGCTCGCAGGGCACCGCTGCTGTAACTGTTCGCGGCAACTCTGATGGCTGAAAGCAGGGTCTGCACTGCGCGCGCATGCGAAGCTTGCAGAGTACCCACGCTGCTGCTGGCGGCGCACGGCCACCGTGGTGCCGCACAGCAGGCACGCACTGGGATTAGACATAAGGCAGCCACTGCCATTGGCAAGAGGCACACGCAGACAAAGTGGAAATATAGACCGACAATACACCAGCTCCCATCAAACGCGTGATTACCAGTGCCTGTTTACAAATCCGAATGCCTGCCGCCAGCCCCCTGCCGCCAAAAAGCGCTCTCACGTGCTCCTTGAAAGACTGTGTGTGAACGATGGGTGCTCGCAGCTCGCAAGTCGCAAGTCAACCTTGAAGTCACGCTGCAAGGGCTCCAGGCATAAGGACTGCCGGCCGCGAAGTCAAGTCAAACCTGCAGCGCCTGCTGTAGATCAGGTGTCTCTGTTAGGCTCATTAATGTGCTCTGGACTGATACGCTGAAGTATCTCACCTGAGCTGTGAAAGGTGCGACGCATACACGCATGGCTTCCCCTTCGCGTAGCGGAGTAGCGGTCGGTGTTGGGGCCCTGCAAGTACATCGGGTTCGCACGCGAAGATGCGCAGGTCCGCGAGGGTCAAGCAGAAGCCACCGCCAGCACACGCCAGTGCTGTCCAGGCGCGGGCGGATGCACCCAGCAGAGCACCTCCCTCGTACAGTTCCCGAACGCTGTGGCCAGACGGGGTCCGCAGCACCTCCAGCACGCCGTACAAGCAGTTGCCGCGCCACCACAAGGCCAGCACCTGCGCCGCTCCACAGCTCCCGCGGCACCAAGCTACCCGCACACAGCATGTCATTTCAGTCCAGCACTCCAGCTTGCCTGCTTTCGAGTCAAAGAGTGGAGACTGACATACCACAGCCATCACAGCCTGCACCTAGTGGCTGGAGCTGCAAGGGCAGGGGCGGTAATATGCGTCATCATTTGGTGACGGATGCTCCAGCGCTCCGAAAGCTTTGCAGCAGAGCACGTGCTGGTGATGGTAGGCTTGCACCGCCATACGCAGGACACCCTGCGCAAACGCGCCCACTTTGCGCCCTGGACTGCATGCTCTGTGACCTGCTCTGTGAGACTGACCACTGGCGCTCCTTGGGGTACACAAGCCCGTTGCCGGTGGGCTGATCCTCCTGTGCCAGCAGGCCTGCAGGCGCTATTAGACGCCAGGGTCTTCCAAATCACCTTGCCTTGCGTCAGTAAACGGGAGGTAGCCACCTGCAAGCAGCAGACGGCCGCCGTTGAGCACAAGTGAGGTCCTGAGCAGGTGTTGGCGATCAGTGGCACCTGCATTCATATTGATGCCACGACGATGGTCAGGAAGTTAGCATGTAACCGAACCGTTCTGGTAGGGTCTTCTTGAGAGTTCGGCTTTTTTCCCCCAGCTCAGCCCTCACTGCATACCCGCCGCAACAACACATCATGGCAGTCTTGTGAGAGGATGCTCAACTGCCTAGCAGGCAGACAAGCAAGCATGCCTTTCAGAATTGCTCAGCCAATTCCTTGCCCAGACATAAATCATATGCCTGCTTGCTGTCACACCGCAAGCACCAGCAGGCATGTGCAGGGCTGGAAGGTAACACCCAGCGGGCATGCGTGGTAAAGCTCAGATGCAGCACGATGCCGCGACTGGTAGGCAGGACGCGAGAGCGCTCTGAGGCGCTTCATTGCAACTCCGCTCCGCCATAGGAAATTCGCCCTCTCGAAGCATGAGAGGCAGGCCAGCAGAGCAGCAGCATGCATGCACTGCCAGGATCGAGTATGTGCAAGCTCATTCATTTTTCACAGCATACCCTCTGCTGCATGCCTATCAAGCAAGGAGCAAGTCGTGTTCCACAAAGGCTCTTGATGGCCCAAGCACGTGGTCAGGCACACTGCTCTTCAGGCAACAGCACGCAAAATCCATGCGTCAATCTCATACAAGTCATGCACATGTTCATGTCGCGCAGTACAAGCTGGCAGGCGAGGTTAATTGACTGAATGAGAGGCAGTCTTTGGGCTCTTCTGAGAGTGTGCTTAGGCAGGCACATGGCACCCTAGTTGCGTTCAATTGCTTTGTGCGCAGTTGGCGCGCCAAGCACTCAGCGGAAGCCAATCAGACCTCTGATGCACCAATAATAACTCTCCTGTCGCCTTCACTTTGCCAGCGACTTGTACAGAGTGCTTGACATTCGGGAGTAAACAGCTGCGAGCGTGCGGGTGTCAGCTGGCAGGCTCAAACACGTTAAGAACTAATGGCTGACAGTCAGGCTCAGGCTGCTAAGATACGGAGCAGGCTCTAAAACCTGCAGATGGCTAAAGCATGGCTTCGAGTGGCTGTCTTCATTGCTCTAGCTGCCGCTCTTGTGGTTGCACTCTTTGTACTGCGTGTGCAAGACCAGCTTGGTCCAGCACTGCAGTGGGTGGACGAGCACCGGGTGAGCGGCGCTGTGGCGTTCACCGCCGTGTATGCACTGGCAACAGGCACGACCCTCCCTTTACCAAGCGCGAGAGTGTGCATACGTTGCAGCAGATTAAGCATAAGAAGTTTGCACATTCAGTTGGCTGGGACAAACAGCTACTTGCAATGTGACTGTGCGCTGCGCCAGTGCTCTTCCTGCCGGGGCTGCTGCTCTCGCTGGGCGCGGGCGCCATCTTCGGCATAGCTATGGGTTGCGCCATCGTGTGGGTGGGCGCGGTGGTCGGTGAGACACTCGCGTTCCTGCTGGGGAGGTGCGCTCCCAGGCTGCGTCACTCCCGCCCTCCACTATCTGCTTCATAGCAGGCCTGTGAGCGCGCCGCCGTCCGCGTGTCTGGGCCGCCAGGCTGCTGCTGCGGGAGTGGCTGCAGACGCTCACTGCCCGCTACCCTGTCTGGGAGGCGGTGGACGTCGCGGTGGCCGAGGAGGGCTGGCGCATGGTTGTGCTGCTGCGACTAGCGCCGGTCGTGCCATTCGCCGCACTGAATTATGCCTTGGGCGCGACGGGCATCCCGCTGTGGACGTACACCTGGGCCAGCGCGCTCGGGATCATCCCGGGTGTGTGCTCGTGCTGTGCTGCTGCCACGGCCTTCCAACCCCCGGCAGGACATCCGCGCTCCGCTCTTGCAACCAGGACAGCCAACACAGCATGGTCCTGCGTACCAAGGGTTCAACAGAGTGGTGCTTAGATACCGTAGTGTGTTACCTGCTTGCCCCCAAAATAGCCGCATACAGTGCATGCCAGTGTTCTCAAGTGCTTGAAAGCCTGACAAGACAGAGGCCATAAAGTGCTCTGCACACTGAGCCATCTGACATGCACCTCATCCACAGTTGCGGCAGCTGCATGCAGCTGCCTCCGGCGCCAATACCGCTGAGACAGGCCATCCGGTGATGCACAGCGCGTGTCACGCCTGCTGACAGGGGCGCACGGGCGCGCAGGCGTCGTGGTGTTCGTCTATCTAGGGTCTGTCGCCGGCGGCATCAGCAAGGTCCTGTCGGGCCGCGTGCACCCGCCCGCAGGCGTCGCCGTCGCCGGGGTGATCGCGTCAACGATCGCCATTTTCGTCACCGGCGCCCTCATCACCGCGCACGCTCGGCGAGCCATACAGCGGTGCGCTCGGCGCGCTGCATGACCGCGCTGTGTGCCGAGGACTCCGTGTTGGGCAACGACGAGGGCAGCACAAGTGTGTGTATGCATGCGCATACTTGCAACCCTCCCAGGGAACACCCTGGTCTGAAAGCGCTGCGCAGTGCTTGGTGAAGCAAGGCAGCGGCACTGGTTGTGGCCTGGCTGCATGCATGTTCTGCGCGCTGCAAAGGTTGGCCCGCTCGTGCGTTGGTGCACTCTGCGTGGCGAACACTGCAGACGTGCCTGCTCACGAATGCTGCCGCTGCGTGCGAAGGCGGCTGCACGCCGCGCGTGCACACGCGGACGAGCGGTCAGAGGGCCTGGACAACGAGCAGGGCGTGCGGCACCCTGACATGGTACATGGGGACAGCGACCGTGCGGCAGAGGCGCCGCTGCTGCTGTAATGGACCTGGCTGCAAGCAGGCAGCACAGGCTGGGCCTTGCTGCCATGCTGGCACGCAGGTGGCGCTACAGATGCGAGCAGAGGTCTAGTGCAATGCGAGAGCATGTGCCGAGCTGGAGCAGCCAGGCGGTCTGTAGCGCATGCGCATGTCTGTCTCTGTGTGTACAGAGATGGGGCTGTAAGCGCGGCATTCCCAGACTGCACCGCATGTTGGGTTTCTCGCTTGGTCCTGGATGCAAGCTCTGGCCGCTAGAGAAGGCGCACTGTTGTCTGGTGGCTCCGTTGAGTGGACTCGCATGCATCTTCAGGGTGCACCCACGCCCCTTGCACAGGTGCGGGGTGACATGAGCAGCGCTGAGCTGATTGCTCAGAGGCGCACGACATCATAATAATATTACATGGACTACCTGGGCAGAGGCTATGTGGCGCGTGTGTGCGCTTGCAGCCCGGCCTGCAAGCGCTGCCGGCCTGGAGCAAAGTAGAAATTAAAAATAAAAGAGAGGGGGAAGGCTGCGACACACGCGTCACAGGAGACGGAGTAGGCAGCACCCAGACATATACTGCGAGCACATGCCAACCGGCCAGGGGAGCAGTGTTGTCGAGGAACAAGACCTGGCAAAACACACCTGACCCTTGTGCATACAGCCCGCCCGAGCAGGAGCGCATGGCGGAAAACCCCGCATGCGCGTCCTGTCGCGCCCAGCGCAGGTGCAAGACAAGCGAAGGGAGCCCACTCAGCAACAGCACGCCGCTTCTTTCAGAAGCCGAGCGCGCCCCACAGTATGAAAAACCGGTCTCCGCCGCACCGGAGGCGCGGCGCAATCCAAGTCGGGAAAGCCAAGCGCAATTTCGAGCAGGCTGGTAAACACCCCATGGATAACAGGCTGAGCCGAATGGCAACCTGCCGTGGATGGCGTGCAGCCAACACTCTGGCCTCACCACAAGCCCGTCTGGCCTGGGCCCAAGAACACCCCAGCAGGGCGGCTGGAGTCTGGCGGGGCACACCGCCGTGACCTGCCTCTGATGGGCATGCATGCAGCAACTCTGCGACCCCCCTGATCCAAGCCCAAGCGGCCTGGAAGCTGCACACCTGGCATGCTCAGAGCGCCCTGGCCTGCCCCGTGCGCGGCTGGCAATGTTGGCGCCGGCGTGCGCAGCCGCGGCCCCTACCCTGGCAATGCCTGCTTGCCACGCAGAGCGCGGGCGTCTTACCGAGGGCCCCCCTTCCGGGCCCAGGGACCTGCCACAGCAAGAACCCGTGCTCCTCGTGCAGGGCGCCGTGAACAACTGCACACCCGCCGGGCCCACGCGCCCACCGCTTGGCTTACAAGGGGTGAAACCCCACCAAATCCTGCATGCGGACACTCGCATGCGCGAACACCGACCCTGCCATAGAAGGGTCAAAACACGCCCGGCAGCCGCGCTCCTCAGACCACTGCTCAGCCCATGCAGCAACCCTCACAAGAAACGCCCCCGACCGCCTTCTTAACAACAGAACAACAGAAGAAACCAAGGCATGCCCGACAGCCCCGCTCCTAAGGCCGCTGCGCAGCTCTTGCAGCAATCCTGTTCGAAACCCCGCCTGCACTCCTGGGGATGCAGGCACTGCCTGCCCGGCGCCCATGGCACGCCCGCCGCTACGTCCATCACTTGGGTGCGCGCGCGGGGCAGCGGACCACAGCACGACCATGCACATGAAACTAATCAGCGCTTTGCTGGACTGTTTACGCTGCAGCCTGCTGCGTGACACACTGCACTGCGCAGCACTCTGCTGCATGACACACTGCACTGCATTCGTAAAAGCCCACCTCACATGCCAGACCCGGCACCTGTGCAAAACGCCGCTGCTTAGCAAAGCGCAGCCGCTTGCATGGGCTCACATTGGAAAACGTGGCGCCATGGTCTGCACCATAGTCTGTGCCCCCCTCGCTACGCTCACTAACCAGTCCACAAAATTCACAGAGGCTTCACCCGGACCCCCTCCTCTGTTTGCATCGCATGCGGCCTACCTCGCCCTTTCTGGTCTACCGCATGCGTTGGCTTGTCCTGCGGGCTGCCCGCGCCACCCCTGGCGCAGCCGCCGCACTGCGGCCGCGCCCCTCTGCCAGGCCAGGTGCTTATATGGCACGCGGCTGTTTGCGGGCAACCCTGAGTATGGCCTAACACAACATGCGCGCACACCCTTCATCCCCAGGTATGCCGCCCGGGACAGACTCTCTGCAAGTGCTGAGCGTGGTTGATCGTTGCATGAGCGGGCCGGCGAGCAGCGCCCGGGGCCCCGGGAGGAGCCCTCAGAGTGCGCGCGGCGCGGCGTGCGCCGCAAACACGTGCGAGAGCGAGCTGTGCAGCCGCCGCACCTCGGCGCGCAGCGCATCGTTCTCTGCCAGCGCCTCCCTGCGCGCGGCCCCGGCGCCGCCGGTCAGAGGCTCGCCGGCGCACGCGCCTCATGCTCAACACCGGCGCTCTTGCAGAGAGGCAAACGCAGCTCGCTCCGGCCACCAAGACGGTGTGTCCGCTGCCTCGCACAGGCCGCAGCGCCGCATGAGCAGCCTGTCTTAACAATATGGTCCTGGGGAGGGGTGCAGCAGAGAGCATCCTCGCGCTGCCGGGCCGGCCCGCGCTTGTAGCGCTGGCTCAGGTTGGGGATGGATGCGACGAGAACGCTGTTCGTCGCGGTCAGGTCGGCCACGCGCTGGCGCAGCTGCCGACTCTCCGTCGCCATTTCTGCCACCTGCGCGGCGCACAGGCGGCTCTTGCATGGGTTTATAACAGAAATAGGGTATACCCGGCGTCGGTCACACGCTGGCCTCATGAGCATGGCCGCCGCGGCGCTCGAACGGGCCGCTCGATGCGGCGCGGGCAGCGGGCGCGACAGGGAGTGCTGCTGCTGCCGGCAGGCGCGGCGCGCGCTTGCGGCCATGCGTGGCTGGGCCGCCGCGGCGCGGCGCGCATCAAGGATCGAGCATGCGGGGCCGGCGGGCGCCGCACCAGCTGCTGCAGCGCGGCCAGGTCCATGGCCTTGCGCTGGCGCGCGCGCCGCGCGGACACGCGGTTGGACTTGCGCCTGCGCCGCGCCGCCCCCGCATCAGGCGGTGCAGCGGCCCCAGCCACCTGCCCTCACTCGAGCATCTGTTGCAGATCGGGGGAGCGACGGCGGGCGAGCTCCTATCCAACGCGCAGCCTGTGAGTGCTCTCCCGCATCCGCGCATGGCTGTCGCCGCGGGGCGAGCGCGGCTGGCAGCGAGCGCCGGCAGCCCGCGCGCGCCTCCACCAGCAGGCCATCATGGTGCGCCGTGCGCCAGGCGCGGCAGCCAGGCGTCTCATACGATGCCGGGTGCATGCCACATGCGACTAGCTCCCAGCCCCCCCCCCCGCAGCCTCTCGCCCCGCTCCCCTGCAGGCAGCATGGGGCTGGGCGCAGCCAGGCACTGTCCAGGGGTATGGCCGCGGCGCGCCTGCGCTCGCGGCGCTGCTCGTCCGTCAGGCGCTCGCCGCCCTCGGGGCCCTCGCCTTCGGACTGCGTGCGCGCCTCGCCCGCGCCGCTCTCGTCCTCGGCGGCCGCCTGCGCGGCCGCCGCTGCCGCGCCCGCCGCCGCCGCCGCCGCCTCCACCGCGCCCTGGGACCAACACACGCGGCGCAATCAGCCCAGCGCTCGCATTGTGCTGGGTGCGGGCGGGCGCTGCGCGGGCGCGGCCTGCGCCCGGCCCCCACAACCGGGCGCAGCTGCCACCGAGCGGCCAGGCGGATTTTGCCTCGGCGAGCGGCGCCCTGCACCCTCCCATGCTGCGCTCGCGGGGCGTGCTGCAGGCCAGGCCGCAGGCGCGACGGCACGCTGCGCACGCCGCGGGCCGCGCGGCGCCCGGCCGCACCTCCTGCTGTGGCAGCGAGGCGAGCGCCACGCTGACGATCGCGCGCAGGCCCGCGTCGCGCGCGGCCGCCGCGCCGCCCTCCGCCGCCTGCACCGCGCCGCCGGCCGCCGCCAGCGTGTCCAGCGCCGCGGCCGCGCCGCCGCCCGCCGCCGCGCCCGGCTCCGCCTTCGGGCGCGCCGATGCCGCCCCGGCCAACGCGGGCGCGGGCGCGGCGGCGGCGGCGGCGCCGTGCGGCAGCGGCGCCGCGCCGCGCAGCCCCATGGCCAGGCTGCTGCACGCCGACGCCAGGCTGTCGCGCGGGCCGGAGATGTGGCGCCGCAGCGGCGAGCGCGGCGGGTGCGCGCCGGCCGGCGGCGCGCCGCCGGCGCCGGCGGCGTGCGGCCTGGCGCCGGCGCCCGGCTCGCGGCCGCCGTCGGTGGCCGCCGACAGCGCGCTCTCTCGCGCGCCCAGCAGCGCCGCGGCCGCCTCGCGCTCTGCGGCGCTCGTCACCGTCATGCCCGCGCCGGCGCCAGCGCCGGCTTTGGCGCCCTCGCCCGGCGCGACGGGCGGCGCCTCGCGCGCGAGCGGCGGCGCGCGCGGCGACGCGGGTGCGCCGGCGGCGTTGGCGGCCGCAGGCGGCGCCGGTGGCGCAGGCGGCGTCGAGCTCGGCGGCGAGCGCGGGCTGCGGCTGCGCCCGCGGCGCGTCGCGGCCGGCGCCGTTGGCGGCTCCGCGAGCAGCGCGCTGAGCGGCGTGTGCGCCGCGCCGCGCGGCGCCACCGGCGCCGGCGTGTCGGGGAGCGCGTGCGCGCCCTCCGCCGCTGCGGCCTGCATCGCGGCAGCGGGTGCTCCTGTCGGCGCCTGAGCAGCGACAGGAACGACTCCGAGCAGCTCCCATAACAGCTGAGACGCGTCCGGGACAGAGAAAGAGCTCAGCGCGCGTCGCACAGCTCGCAGTTGACCGATTGCCTCAACACTTGCTGGCAACACTTGCTGGTGTGTCTCGATTGCGGTCGCTCTGCACGTCAGGCAGTTCCGCACGGCGCATGGCATCACGTGCGCAGCAACGGTGCCCGGGGGCGCGCGCCTGCGAGGCAATGGGTGCGGGCGCCGGCGTCGCGCCGCGCGGGCCGCTGCGCGGCCGCTTGGCCGCGGGCGCCACCACTGGGTGCGCCAGCGCGCGCTTGCCCGGCGCGGCCGCGCGCGCCCAGGGCAGCGGCGCGGCGGCCGGCGAGGCGGCGCCCGGGCCGGCCGCGGCCGCGCCGCCGCCCGCGCACAGCGTGCGCCAGCGGCCGCCCAGCGGCTCGCCCTCGCACGAGCCGCTCGCGTTCGCGCTGCCTGTCTCACCAGACTGCTCGCACGGCTGCGCGGCGCCGACGCGGCATCAGCGCACGGCTTTGCAGCGCGACACAGCACGAGGAGCGATGCGCAGGCGCTGTCTGACCGCTCGTCTTCATGCGGGGCGGGGACAACCGCGCCGCACCGCTCTTGGCGCCTCGCGTCATGCCTCGCCCATTCTCACTTCACCTCTGGACGACCTTTGCAAAGAGCCCGCACCCAGCAACCTGCACACTCTGCACAGGCCGCCCAAGCATGCCATCTGTAAGCGGCGTTCGCGTACCGGCTGCGAGAGCAGCGCCAGGCGCGCCGACAGCTGCGACCAGCTGCCGCCGAGCGCGGCGGCCGCGGCGGCCGCCGCCGCGCCCGCCACCGCGCCGCTGCGCGACGCGGCCGCGTCCGGCGGCGCCTGCGGCGGCGCCAGCGCCTGCGGCGGCTGCGGCGAGCGCGTGCGGCCGGCCCTGCGCGGCTCCGGCGCCGCCGGGCCGCCCGGCGCCTGGCGCGCGCCCGCGCCGGCCGCCGGCCCGCCGCACAGGATCTGGCGCAGCACTGCGGCGCGGCGCGCGGCGCGGTCAGCGAGCCGCCTCGTGACACGCGCCAGCGGCTGCGGCCTTCCCGCCGCGCTGCATAAAGGGAGCGGCACAGCGCGACGTGCCTCCATCCGTATCAAGCATCTGTATGCAATTTTGCTGCAACCGGCGCAAGGCACCGAGTCTCATCCCTCTGCAGCGCGCTCGCATGAGCACATGCAGAGTTCCAAGCACTGCTGTGCAGTCAAGCGCTGCTGTGCCTCGCTGCTGTGCCTCCAGGCGCCCCCCTGGCCGCGCGCGGCGGCGCCCTCGCGCCAAGACCACACTGGGGGCGCACCAGGGTCGCCTATGGGCAGGCTGTTGGACACCGCGTTGTGGATGCGCGGCATCGGCCACGTGACGCGCTGCATCGCCACCGGCGACGACTCGTTGCTCATGTCATCGGCCGCGGGCGCGGCCAAGTTGATGCGCGGCGCCGGCCAGACCACGCGCGCCATTTCGACGCGCGCGCTCTGCGCCGCGTCCGCGCCGCGCGCGCCCGGCGGCGGCGTCACCGGCGTCGCCGGCGTGCCTGCGCGGCGTGCAGGTCAGCCGCCTGAAAACACAGCCGCCCCAGCCCCACAGCAACGATACGCCGTGGGCTCGCCGTGCGACAGGGACTCCCAGACCACGTCAAGCATGCTCGCCCAGACCCAGCATATTGGTGGCCGAGTCGCGTCAGCCATTGTACCAGGGACGACGTGGTGGCACTGCGCAGGGCTTGCCATCCGACTGCAGGGCGGATCGTGCAGAGCCGCTGCATGGGCTGACAGACGCGGGCTGTGTGCCCGGCGACCCCCGCGCCACAGGCGTTGGAACGCGCAGGCGCGCCAGCGCTGCATGAGATCACAGCCACACCGCGCAAGCGAAAGCATGCGGGCGCCACGCATGCGGTCTCTGTCCTCACACAGCATGCATGTGCGCACGAGAGCGCGAGACCGCAGGCATGGGCAGGGGCTCTCGCCCCGATCGCGCTGCGCACCAGCGGGCGCGCTGCCATCATGCCGCCGGCCGATCGCGGGCGCGGCCAGCAGGCTGGCGAGCGCGCCGCTGCGCGCCGAGGCGACGCTCTCTGCGCCGCCGCCGCCGGCGCCGGCGCCGCCGCCGCCGCCGCCGCCGCCCGCGCACGTGAGCGCGTACGGATTGCTGAACGACCCGAGGCCCCCGCCCGCCCCGCCACCGCCGTCTGCCGCCGGCCCGGCCGCGCCATGCACGGGCGCCGCGCGCGGCTGCCCGCGCGCGTCCAGCGCGGCGCGCAGCGGGTGCGCCGCGGCCGCGGCCACGGCCGCGGACGCCGCCGAGCGCGCGGCCGCCTGGCGGCTGCGCAGCGCGGCAAACACGCCCAGGCGCTCGCCGCCGGCCGGCGCGCCCGCGCGGCCGGCGCCGCACGCCGGCCGCACGTGCGCCTGGTCCGACAGCTGCCGCAGGCCCAGCCGCAGCGGGCCGCCCGCGCCGTCCGCGCCGGGCGCCGACGCCGGCAGCGCGAGCGGCGCGGACATCATGTAGGGCATCCGCGCCTCCGCGCCGCTCACGCCCGGCGGCAGGGCGGCGCCGCGCGCGTCGCCGCCAGCCGGGGCGGCGGCGGGCGCGGGCGCGGGCGCGGCTGCGGCCGCGGCGGCCGCGGCGCTGGCCGCGGTCTCCTTAGCTGCGACTGCGGCTAGCTCCGCCAGCGCGCTCATTCCAGCGCACGCCGCGTGAGGGCGCCAGGCCTGTGGCCGCGCGACACCAGCATGAGTTGCTTCACGTACAGCGCCAGGCCCGTGCGCCCACTGCGCAGCCCGGGGCCGGCGCTAGGCACGCGAGCGGGGCACCGCTCCGGCAGCGCCACCGCGCGCTGCGCCGGCGGCGCAAGGCAGGGACGTATTGCCGCAGGCGCCTGGCAGCGCGGTGGGGCTCACAGCGCCCCGTCAGCGGCCTGGCTGCCCAATAACCATCTATTACCCATGGGCAGGCCTTGATGTCAGCAGCGACTCCCAGCCCCGCACGCGCACACGAGCCGGCGTGCTATCCCGTGCGCGCTGTCCTACCCCGGCCCGACGCCCGTTCGGCCCAGGGCGGGCCGTGCGTCAACAGCTCGCCACCGGGCGCTAATCTCCGGAACAGGCCAAGACGGGCCCGCGGCTCCGCTGATCCGGGCGGCCGCCTTGGCTGGGCAGCACCAAAATACGGACGGCCCCACACGCGGGGCCGCGCGGGCAGGAGCCGCGGCAGAGCCATTGGATTCGGGCCGGGTAGCAGGCAAGGGACGCGCCTGCTGCGAGCAGCGGCCTCCGCCCGCTCGGGCGCTCTGGCTCCGAGTCGAACCGATGCTGCCCTGCTGTACAGCCTGGCAGGCCTCCAGCTCGCGACACAGTCACAAACGGCAGGCACGCAAAGTGCCCGCCAAGGAGTCGGCGACCTGCGTGCGACTCCCACCCAATCGCGTCCGCGGTACACTAGCACGGCTGCGAGCCGGGCCTCATCAACAGGCAGTCGGTCCCGCTCGGGGACAGCAGGGTTTGACCGGGGTGCTGGCAAAATGACTACTCGCGACCGGATTCCAGGTAGTCCGCTCCGACAGCACAAGGGGTGACCTGGATTTCATCCCGCCCACTGATCCAGGCGCGCCGGCGGGCGCGCCGAAAGCGCCTGCGCCGCGCTTGGAGTGATGGCGTCCGGCCTCCTGCAGCAGTGCATCGGCCCGCGCGGGCGCGCTGCAGCAGGCGCGCCGCGCGCGCCGGCGCCGCCCGCGCCCATCCAGCTGGAGGTCTGCGTGGACGGCGTGGAAGCGGCGCTGGCAGCTGCGGCGGGCGGCGCAACGCGCCTGGAGCTCTGCAGCGGACTTGCCGAGGGCGGCGTCACGCCCAGCAGCGGTGACCGCCGCTCCGACCCGCACACATGTGCTGCTCAATCCCGCTGTCGCACCTCTTGAGCAAGCGAGCACGGCGCGGCGGGACCTCGGGCTCTGGCGGCCCGCGCCGCCTACCGCCGCGCTCGGCGCCGCAGAGTGCGGGCGCGCGCGGGCGCGCCCCGACCGCAGCGCGCCGGGCCCGCTGGCGCAATCTGTGACACGCGTGGCGGGCGCGCAGGCCTGATCCAGGCGGTGCGCGCCGCGGTGCGGCCTGAGGTGCCGCTGCATGTGCTCGTGCGCCCGCGCGGCGGCGACTTCCTGTACAGCGCCGCGGAGCGCCAGGTGCGCCGGCCGGCCCGCCGCGCCCCCGGCGCCTGCGGCGAGCCTGCTTGCGGCGCGGCCAGCAATGCGCCGGCGCGCGCGGCGCGCGCGTGCGCTGCGAATGGGGCAGCCTGCTTGCGGTGCACGCGAAAAGCGACGGCGCGCGCGCAGGTGATGGCCGCCGACGTCGAGGCCGCGGCCGCGCTGGGCGCGGCGGGCGTCGCGCTGGGGCTGCTCACGGCGGACGGCGAGGTGGACGCGCCGCGCCTGGCCCCGCTGGTGGCCCTCTGCCGCAGCAGGGTGCGCGCCGCGCGGCCGCGCTGCGCGGCCGCGCCGCCTCCTCGCTGAGGCGCGAGCTCGGCTGCGCGGCGAGCCCTGGCAGGGCGTCCCGGCGCTGCGCTGGACCCGCGGTCTGCTGTGCGCCAGGCCCAGTGTCAGGGCCCGCAGAGGGGCAAACCGAGAGCCGGCTGCCCAAGGAGTCCGCTGAGCGGCGGGCGCAGGCGCGCGGCAGGGCCTCGATGTGACCTTCCACCGGGCGTTTGACTGCGCGCGCGACGCCGGGTGACCCGCCCTGGCTGACACGGTGACACGCACGTGGCTGTATCCATGGGTTTTTACGAGTGTACATGTCCCACCTGTTTTTCAGGGTACACCATTTCACAGCGGGGAGGGGCACAGCGGCCTGGCCGTGAGCTTGGGAGGCTGCTGAGTCAGCGACGCTCACCCTGACCCTGCCCCGCGGCCGCGCAGCGAGGCGCTGGAGGCGCTAGTGCGCTGCGGCGTGCGGCGCGTGCTGACCAGCGGCGGGCGCGCCAGCGCAGTCCAGGCGCGACACAGCCTTCTGCCGACCTGCGAACTGTTTCGCCTGCGACGTGACGCCGGTGCATGCGGCCGCGCTGTGGCGCAGTTGCACGAGCATGCGACGCCCGCGAGCGGCCCGGCCAGTGACTGCGCGTGTGAGCGCCTGGAGTGCGCACGTGCGCGCGTGCGGGCCTGCACAGGGTTACAAACCTGCCCTAGCCGCGCCCACGCAGGGTGGAGACGCATTGGCCGCGCTCGTCACGCAGGCGGCAGGCCGTATCGCGGTCATGGCGGGCGGCGGCGTGCGGCCGGGCAACGCCGCCGCGCTGCTCAGGCGGACCGGCGTGCGCGAGCTGCACACCAGCGCGCGCAGGTGCGGCCGTGCCGCCCTGCTGTGGGGCGAGGCTGCCGGTCCACATCCATGAAAAACTCAGAGCGGTGGGCATTCAATGGAGCAAGGCCCGGTGTCTGGAGTCCACTGTGAGCAGTGGGCGCGCGGGGGTGTGGCGCGGGGTCCGCGCCGCAGCGCCTTGCGTGCACAAGATGAACGCACACTCGTCGTTCTGGCCTGCGGCGTGTCTGGGCACCCCACTGACAGTGCACAATGCACAGATGCCTGCTTTCGTTGTGCGCTTGTGGGCTGATACACCCCCAAGTATGAGCTGCGTCAGCGCTAGTCTCGGCATGGCTGCACAGCTTTGAGCGGCGGAGCGTTACCCCCAGCCACTGTGCCGTCGGCGAGCACCGCACCGTGAGCGGCGGCTCCCCTGCTTGGGTGGCAACGTGCCTGCGCGGGGCGCGCAGCGTGGTGGCCAGCGGGATGCGGGCGCAGCCAGGCGTGGCGCTGTGCGCGCCAGCGCTCCTGCGTGAGCTGGACCATGCGGGCGTGGACGCCGCGGCCGTGGCGGGGATGCGCGCCGCCTGCCTGGTGAGCGAGGGCGAGGGCGCGGGCGAGGGCGCCGGCGCGGGCGGGCGCGGCCTGCACGGCGCCTGGCGCCTGCTGACCTTCCGGCCACCGCGCTCGCCGGCCTGACGTGCTGGCCCGCGGCCGCGGCGCGGCGCGGGTCGCACCGCTGCGGGCGCGGGCGGAGCGGGGGAAGCGCCTGGCGTGCAGGGCGCGGTGAGGCAGCTGGCGTGGCCAGGCCGCGGCTGGGCGCTCGCCCGCGCGCCTCGCAGGGCAGGCACTGCGCGTGCGGCTGCCGCGCTACGCGTGGTGGGCTGGTTGAAGCAGTAGTCTGTCCTCGCAAGCTAATGCCCGCGTTGTAAGGTCCAGATGTGAACATGAGCAGCTCACATGAGCAGCCTTGATTTAAATAAGCAGCTTCTCTCTTATCATATACACCCTTCTGTGAACACATTGGGACCCTGCAGGAGCGTGGCAACAGCCACGCGGTTGGCCCTCAGCTGCAAGTTCTCCTGGCTCCGAGGAACAAAGCAAAGTCTGGGAAGCGGTGCAGATAGAAAGGAAGCACGCAAGTACTGCAGAGGCAAGAGCAGCTAAGGGGCAGGGATCCTTTATCGCAATACAATGCAAGCCCTTGCCAGCCACACGCAGCACGCTTGCCCCAGCTGCAGCCTGGGAGCGCTGCCCGCTCGGCGGTGTCACCAGGCAGCAGCCCTGTGTCGACCAGCGGCCAGAAGGACGCAACGGGCCCGGACGTTATGCACACACGCCTTTGGCGGTGTAGCGGCGTGGCCGGGCAGCTATGAGCCGAGCGGCCTGGCCTCGGCCGTTGGCCTGGGGCTGGCGGGCCTGCTGGCGCTGTGGGTTACGCTGGAGGTGTGGTCATCCAGCTGGGCGGCAGTTTCACTGCTCTGAAGTGGTTGGAACAGGGTGTTGGTTTGCGTTTGCTGGGCCTGTTTCGGAGCAAAGGGGAAGGCTCAGGCCTGGCCGGCAGTGCACCGCAGCAAGACAAACAAATGCGCGTCGAGCCTTTTTGGAGCCGCGCGTTTCCTGTGTTGCGCGTGCTGCAGTCGGGCCGTGCGCAGCTTTGGGGCACAGCTTGTCGCATGGGTTTAGCTGCTTTGCACCGTGCGGACCAGTGTCAGGCGTACAGCCGTTGTCAGCGTCACCACCCCTTGTCAGCGTGCTGTCCGGCGCTGACTGCTGCTATAACGCACGTGCAGGATCAGAAGGCTGCGCGAGATGACGCGCCAGAGTGTGCCACGTGTGGCGGGACGGGCCTCGAGGACTGCGCTTGCCGGCGGTGGAGCGATGGCGACGTGGGCTGCAGTGAGTCCCGGACGCTTGTTGCCCTTATGCTTTGTTTGCATATGTGGCTATCCCACTGTGTGCCCATGGGCGCAGTGTGGGGGTTTTTGCGCGACTGTATGCAGCACGCTGAGCGCACGTGCGCGCGCAGGCACATGCCACGGCAGCGGCAAAAGCATATGCCGCAGCTGCCACGGCGGCGGCACTGCAGTGCCTATTGCCGCCAAGGTCGTAAAGAGGTGGGTGTTGCAACGAGCTTCTGTGCCCTTTCATGTGGCGTTGCAGCCTCTTTACACAGCGCTGCAGCCGCATAGCAAGGCCATGTCGTAGAAGAGTTATGAAGATGGCGTTCTAACATGAGCGTCTGCGCAGGCCGTACAGCAGCTTTGACGCAAGCACGCGGACCTGACCGTTTTTGGGTATCTCCGCATGGAACGAAAAGCGTTTAATTCGCACTGGAACTTGTCTAGGCTCAGAAACTTGGAACAGTGGGCAGCCACTTTGCTGTGCTACCAGTGGTGCACGAGTGGATGCAAATTCATGCCCGCGTGACCTGTATCATTACCAGTCAGGTGGTTTGCCTGTATGTGCGTGAGTGGCTGTTGGCAGTGGGTGTAGCTGAGCGAGAATGTTCGTCGTTGGTGTGTCTGGTTGAAGGAAATTCAGTGTGTTGTTGTAGCTGACAAGGCTGTGTCTGGGTGATGGTGTGGCAGGTTTGCGTTGCCTGATGGAGGATGCTGGCTAGGAAGTTCCTTGCAACTCGCAATTAATGCAAACGAGCCTTTATGTGCATCACGGTGCGCATGGCATGGCACAAGCGCACTGTTCCAAAGCTTGGTACCATTTGTGGTCTGATCGCTCAGCACAATAGCGCATTAGAGAATAGCCAGCAAACATCGTAGTGTACAATTGCGAACGTCGCCACAGCAACCCGTAATATGGTATCCTTCAGGCTGAAGGCTTCAGCAACCGTGCAATGTCCCCCAAGGCTCACTCAGGCACTAGCACACCATGCACACACACTCTCCACAAAAAGCACGCTCACACAGGCTTCACATGCACAGATGAGCACTAGTGCAGACATCTGCCTGCCTCAGGACTTACTGTTTCAGCACACACAGATCACACATACACATCCACCCCCGCAGTCCGCCGCGCGTTGTTTCTCGACCTCGACCTTGGGCATTGCAACAGGCAGCAGGCTGCGCAGCAGTCCTGCCCCACCGCAAACGCGCGGCCGCCTCACGGCGCGCCCGCCTGAAAAGGCGGCGGCGCGACGTCGCCGTCGCGCAGCGAGTGCAGCCACTCGACTGCCTCCCCGCGCCGCACGCTCACCGCGCTGCGCGCGCTGTGCACCAGGCCGCTCACGCGGCCGCAGCGCCCCGGGTCGCCAGTGGCGTGCGGCGCAGGCGCGCGCAGCCCATGGCCGCACTCTGAGCCGTGCCGCTCGTCAGCCTCTGCGGGTGCCCAGCTGCCTTTGGCGGCGACGCTCGCAAGCTGCCCGTCGCAGGCAGCGCGCCCGCTTAATCCGGGCGCCGTGCCCTCGGCCGCGCTCGCAGCCGCGGCGAGCGCGTCGCGCTGCTGGTGCGCGGCGGCCGGGTCTGGAGCGCCGATGCTGGCTGCGGGCCGCGCCGCCTGCCAGGGCGGCGCGGGCGCGCCGCGGAACCAGGCGCCTGGGCACGGCTGCTGCGCAGGCGCCGGCATTGGGAGCAGGTTGAGGCCCGCGAACAGCGGCGAGCGCAGCATCGGCGGGTCGCGCAGGATCACGTTGTCCACCTGCGCAACACATTTTCACCTGCCTCACGGCCTCGTCTTCAGTGCACCAGCAAATCGTCTTCCAGTGCACCAGCAAAGGCAGCCAGGCCGCATGCGTCTGCCTTGGCAGAACGCTTACAAGCGTGCGAGCAGGAGCAGGCGTGTTGTGCGGCTCAGCTGCTGGCTGCCTTGTTCCGTGAATCGCTCACCCAGCCACCGACTCCGGCGACTGTTGCAGCAGCTTGCCGCACTCCTTGGGTTGAGGAGCGCAGCTCGCTGCGCGCAGGTGCGCGCCTGGTGCTCATAGATCCTGCCGTCCTTATCCAGGCGGAAGGTCGACACGCCGTCAAAGATGCCCACCGCGTCCCAGGGCACGCGCGGCGTGCCGCGCACGGTCCAGCGCATCCTGTCGCCGACGGACCGCGTAAGGGGACTGGGTCCTTGAGCGCTCCGCAAAGCACACTCGGCGCGGCTGCGTGACAGCAACTTGCGAAACTGCCGAGCGTCCAAGCAGGTCAGCATCCCAAGCGATCATGAGCTTCAGGCCAAGCGCGCGCGCCCAGCAGAGGTGCTGCGCGGGGCGGGCTTGGTAGCGAGGGGGCGCATGCCGCCAGGGCATATGCCTTGTCAGGCGCGCCAGGCAACGCGGGGCACGCCTGATCTGCTGGTCCTCTCCGGCCGGCTGCCAGATGCGCTGCACGTCCACACACAGCGCGCGGAAGAACAGACGCCCGTGGAAGCGCAGGCTCCAGAACAGGATGCGGTAGTTCCTGCGCGCGGCCACAGAGCCCGCGTGTCTGTCGGTGTGCTCACCTCTGTCGCCCCTCAGCTCGGCACCACCCACGGGCGCAGCCACAGCCGGCTGTGCTCGTGGCGCCGTGCGACACAGCGCGGCAGCGGGGCCTGCACGCGCCGCACCGCTTGCCCCTGAACGCGTTGCGCGGGTCTCTGAACGTGATGTCCTCGCGGTATATGTCGTCTGCGCGCGCGCAGCCCGCGCGTCAGCCCCCCCGCACCAGGCGAGGCCACCGGACACTCGGGCCTCAGCCACAGCAACAGCGTGCACGCCTCCCGTGCATACCAGCATATATGCAGAGTCGTTCGAGGCCACACTGCACGCTCTCTGCAAGCACGGCATGGGCCCGCACAGGTGAGGTCCCGCTGGAAGAGCGACGGCGTCTCATCGCGCAGCGTCCTAATGGCGGACCCCACGTTGGCGTAGAAGTCCGGGCTGCGCTCGCTGCGCGGGCCGCCTGTCTGCCGCGGCGGCTCCAGCTGCACGGCGAGCACCGCCAGGCCGGCCGGCTCCCACTTGTCGTCCCTCACCAGCTGAAAAGCGCTCTCCAGGCGCAGCCGCAGGCCCTGCTCGCCCGGCGCGTCCAGGCGCTGCGGCGCAGGTAGCGCGCAGCGCAGCTCGCGCGCGTGCAGCGCAGCGCGGGGGGGCGCCTGCGGCCCCGCAGCATGCCGCGCCCCGCACGACACGGGTCTCCGGCTGGGCACGCCCAGGTGAGTGCTGGGTGCCTGCATCATCATCCTGGATTGGCACAGTGTGCGGTGCTGAGGTTGCAAGTCTTCTTGCTCAGGCCGAAGCTTGCTTGCGTGGCCCTAACCCGGCTCACAGGCTCCCGCATCTGATTCGGCCTGATTACATGATTACATCTACACTCGTCTGAGCCACCTTGCTCTATGCCACCTGTGCACCTATAGCTCTGTGACTGAATCCCAAGGAGATAGCAGCTGGGCAATGGCCTGGACACCAGCCGTGCCAAAGAAGAGCCTGCTCAAGCCTACCAAAATGGGGCCCTGGCAGCCGCCCTGGCAGCCGCTTACCACGGCGCCCGACCCCTGCACAGACTGGGAGGCCTGCCCACTCTGCTTATACAAACCGCCCGCGAAGGTCGGCCACTCTCAAGCGGCGCGCGCCTGCCACCGGAGGCGCCGGGCCACACCCTGAGCGAGGCTTCAGGGCGAGCTCGCGGCCCTCACAGACCCTCGGGCACTTCTATGCGAGCCAGGACGCCGCGGGCGTGCACAGCACAGCGCGCGCGCACGCTCACAGGCTCGCGCGCCAGCCGCGCCCCAGCCGGCTGAGCCACGCCGCAAGCGCCTGGTGCGGCGCGCGCCGGCAGCCGCTGCCGACGCCCCCTGGCACCCGCTCCGGACCCCTCGGCGCTTCGCCGCTCGCGGGCGCGGCCGCCGCCGCCGCCGCGGGCTCGCAGCCCAGCTTGCCCGCAGGCGGCCCCACCCGCGACAGCAGCAGCCTCAGCCGGCCGGCGGCCGGCCGCAGCGCGGCCCAGGCCCGCGCCGCGAGCGGCTGCAGGCGGCCGCCCAGGCCGGCCAGCAGCGCCTGCGCATGCCCGGCCGCCGCCCCGGCCGCACCGCGCGCGCACGCAACCGCCGCCTCGGCCGCGTTGCGCGTGCGCGCGGCCGCTGGCGCGCCCACCGCCTCGTGCGCCGCGCGCGCCTGCGTGCAGCACAGGCGGGTGCTGCGAATGCGGCGGCAGAGGCGGGCGGAGCTGCACAACGTGCGCCGACAGCGGACGAGGGGGGGGGCCGGCGCCGTCGAGGAGCGCGCCATGTCACAGCCGAACCATGGTAGTGCAGCAGTCAGCGAGCAGGCATGGCGGCAGCGCAGGACGGCTGTGAGCGCGGATGCCCAGACGCCGCCCCTAGAGCTCTGGGGAGGCGCTGGTGGCACACTGCGAGACCGCCGGCGCCGGCGGCAGCCGGCCGCACCCGCGACGGCGCGCGCGGGGGCGGGCGGGCGCGAGGGCGGGCGGGCGCGAGGGCGGGCGGGCGCGAGGGGGACGCGCACCAGCGAGCGCTGCCAGGCGCCCCAGCGCGCCCAGCGGCTGCCGGCCAGCACCGCGTCACGCACGCAGCCGGGCTTGCAGGCCTGCGGCATGGCCACGGCGCGCCCGGCCGCCCAGTTGGCGATCGCGCCGGGGTTGCGTGCGCCCGCCGCCAGCGCCAGCATGTACGCCGTCGCAAACGTGTCGCCCGCGCCGTTGGTGTCCGCGGCAACCGCCTGCGAACCGCGCGGGGTTAGGGCAGGGTACTCCTACCAGGGCCTTGTCAGGGTTTCGCAGGCGCGGGCCAAGCGCGGCCCCTGCTCCGCAGCCGCTCATCATCGGACCGGCTGCAGCATGCCGCCCCACGTGCGCGAGCGACCAGACCGCCAGCACAGTGCGCATGCGAGCACCCACTGTGCGGCTGCGGCCAACCACAGGTCGTTACAGCCTGCCGACTGGCACGCGCCGGGGCGCCCAGCAGCCGCCCGCACGCGCACACCCCCGAACACGCGCGGCCACCGGCATCCCTGCGGCCTCGGCGCCCTCTGGGCGCGCCTTCTGCGCGGGCAGGCGGCGGCTGGCGTTCTGGCCGGGCAGCCACTCGTCGGCGCCCTGCTCGCCGCGCGTGACCAGCCAGCGCGCCGAGCGCGCCGCCAGCGCCGGCACCGTGCCCGCCGCCCACACCTCCGCCTCCACATCCGACAGGAACACCGACGTGCGCGGGCCCAATGCGGCCTGCCGTGGCGCGGGGCAGACCAGAGTGAGGATGACGTTTGGGAGCTGCACTGCGCTATGGCGGGCGCCTGCTGGCGCAGGCGCGGTTGCGCACGAGCGCGCGCACAGCCGCAAGCACAGCGCTCGCCGATCGCGTCACCTAAGCGCGCGTGTGCGGCACATGCAGCACTCTGTGTGTTGGTGAACTGCGCAGGCGAAGAGCGGGCATGGCGGTGCCGCTCGGCGCTCTGGACAGCGGACGCGGCTCACGGCCAGCGCTGGGCCGCCTGGTCAGCAGGGTCCAAGCTCGGGATGCGTGGCGCCGGAGCAGAGACGCGCGGGGGGCGCACCAGGAGGGCCGCGCTGGGCTGGCGCAGGCTGACCACGCGGCCGGTGGGGTCCAGGTTGCGCTGCATGCCCTGCGCCATCAGGCCCACGGCCTGCTGGAAGCCCGTCCAGCGGTCCCACACGCCTGCGGCGGCCAACCCCCCCCCCCCCCGGCGTCACCGCGCAGACCCTGCTGGGGCCCTGGGCAAAGAGTCTGGCGCAAGCGCACGCGCTGCCCAGATGGCTTAACGGGGCCACCCGCCGCCACGCATGTGCGCACCACACAGACCAGACGGGTCTCGACGAGCGTAACTGTGCGCCCTGCTGCAGCGCCAGGCATGTGCAGCGCCCCGGCGGCTCAGAGCACAGGCCAGCAGCGCGCATGCCACCCGGAGTGCAATGCAGAGTGCAATTGTACAGGATCGGACACCCGGCGGCGGCGCACCCTGCTGCAGCGCAACAAAGCTTGCGGCATCCACGTCGCCCGGCACGAGCGGGCCCAGCAGGACCGTGCGCGCGCGGCGGCAGTGCGGCGGCACATGCGCCGCGCCCAGCGTCACATTCGGCTGCGCGGCCACGCGGAGCTTCCGCTTGTTCCCTGCCGCGCGCGCGGTCTGCGTTTCAATAGGATGGGTCAGGGGTAGGATAGGGTAGGGTAGACCCTGCTTGCGTCCCTGCTGCACCGCCTGCAGGAGCTGCGTCCGCGCAGGCTGGTATGCGCAAGAGTACGTGTGCAAGAATATCCAAGCACTGAGCGATGGCGTGTACCTCTAACGCACCCGGAGCGCGTGTGGTGACGCACGGACACATGCAGGGCGCGATCCCTACTGGCGCTTCACCGTGCCGCTGCCAGGCGCGGGCGGCTGCAGGCACAGCGCCGCCGCCGGCCCCGCCTGCTCGCCGCGCCAGCGGCAGGGCCGGGCGCGCACCCCACCACGTGTACGTGTGCTCGAACGTGAGCGTCGCCGCGGCCGGCACAATGTGCAGCTCGTGTCCCTCAAACACGGACAGGTCGGACCCTGGCGCGGCGGCCGTCACCACGCAGGCGCGCACGCCGTACGCGCTCGCGGCGGCCGCCGCATACGATATCGCGCCGCCCTGGCGCGGCACACGGGCGTGTCAGCGCTCGGGCGTGAGCGCGGACGCCATGGCGCCGGCTGGCTGCACAGCACACGCTGCTGGCGCCCGCGGCGGCGTGCCCCTCTGCGCGCCTCCCGCTTCATCCACACGCGGGTCTCGCGGAGCTTGCGACGCAGGTCCGCAAGTTCACCATGCACTTGCAAGGGCCTCTGTCCACTGCCTAATCAAGACGTGAAGCTGAACAGTGTCGCCGTGTGTTGGAGCGCTGCGGCGCCGCGCGGCGGGCGGCAGCGGGGGGCCAGGGCGGCGGGGCCGGCAAGCGACGGACCAGCACCCTCTTCCCGTCGACCAGGTCCGCGGTCACGTCTCCCACCAGCAGCAGCGGCGGCCTGCGGCAGGAGCGCGTCAGCGCTGGCTGCCCGCCGCAGTGCACGCGCGCAGACGCTGGACCCGGCCTGCATCCTGCAGCCTCCCAGGATTGCAGGGCTGCCAGGCAGAGCGGCGGCGGCACGCCCCTGCAGCAGGTTCCAGGCTGCAGGAGGGCAGCAGCCAACTTGGGCACACCACAGGAGGGAAGACCTCTGCGTGCCGCCCCACCCAGCAGCAGGCGCACGTTACTTGGCAAGGCAGCCTATCATGATCAGCAGGAGCACGGCCGCTCGAGCGCTCGTTTTTGCGCACGCAGGCGCATGTCTGTTTCCGCCCGACCCCAACCGCAGCCGCGCTGCCGCAGCAGGCAGCGCGCCACAGGCGCGTTCACAGAGGGCGGGAACCGGCGCGGCGCCCGCAGGCGTAACTGACCTGAGGACCTCCGACAGCGCAATGGCGCACAGGGCAGCGGCGGCAAGCGCCAGCGTCAGCCGCCGGCTGCGCCAAGCCAGCGCACGGCTCCAGCCCATCGCCAGGCGAGTCAGCTGCACAGCGCCATGACGACCTGTAGCTGTATCACGCAGCACACGGCCTTCCTTACAGGATCGTGATTGGACCTCTGTGCGGCCTCGCCTTGTACTTCCCGCTGCTTGCTGTGCTCCAAGGTTATTCATTACTAACCCTGCAAGGTGCTCCTCAGCTGCCTTCAGGAAGCACTTTCAGCCTTGCATCAGCACAGGCTGAGGCGACTCTGAGCGACGCAGCATGTCGTCACCAGCACTGCCCGCGCAGCAAGCGCTGCGCGGCACAGCTTTCACTTCCGCGCGGCCATGCGCGCTTGCCACACGCCAGCGGCCCGCGGCGCGTGCGGTGCCCCGGGCTGCCTCCCAGGGCTGCTCGGCTGCAGACGATGCGCTCTTCGTGACAAAGCGGGAGGCGCTGCTGGCCGCAGCGGCGCTTGCAACCGTGGGCGTTGCGCACAGGTGAGCCGACTGGCACACTACGGCGCCTGTTTCCAGTTACCTACCTGTTTGTTATTGAAGCAAGGCCTGCGGGTCCTCCCAGCTTTCATACGGCCCTCGATTGAGCCACACCTCTCCATGCATGCATGTGCATGCTCGCTCGTGATGCCTGCACTGGGAAACTTCCCCAGGGCAGTTGACTTTTCAGATGACAACTGCACCACTTGTGCGCTTGCAGCACGCCCCAACTTCTCAGCGCCACTGTTTGTGAGGCCAACGGCGTGCTGGCGGTGCAGTGCGCGCGCGGACGCGCTCGCGCCTGAGGTGACCGACAGAGTCTTCATGGACCTGACCGTGGGCGGCAAGCCTGCGGGGCGGATCATCCTGGGCTTGTACGGCAAGGACGTCCCGAGGACGGCCGCAAACTTCAAGGCGCTCGGTGCGTCACCGCGCCCCTCTCCGGTCAGGAGCAGCGTGCCAGGCTGCTGGCCGTGAGCGCTGCGCGGCCTGTGGGAGCTGAGCACGCGCGCTGTGCAGCTGCCATGGAGAAGGGGTTTGGGTACCGCGACACAGAGTTCCACCGCGTCATCCCCAACTTTGTCCTCCAGGCGCGGGCCCTGGCCGTCCTGGCGCTGTTCGCCGTGCTCACGCGCCTCCTCCTGACCGCGCCACTGCTGCATGCAGGGCGGAGACTTTGAGCGCGGCAACGGGTGCGCCCTCAGACCGACAGCGCCCTGCCGGCCCGCCGCGCCCTGCTGTCCTGCGCCAGGCTGAGGCAGGCGTCGCACCGGCTCCTCGCACGCGCCTGCCGCGCTGCCAGGTTTTCTGACGGCCGCGCGCCGCGCAGGACAGGCGGCCGCAGCATCTACGGGCGCACGTTTGCGGATGAGAGCTTCAGCATACCGCACGCGCCCTTTGTGCTGTCCATGGCGAACGCGGGGCCCAACACCAACGGCAGCCAGGCGCGCACCACGCCCTCCAGCATGCTCCATGCTGTGTTAGTTGATCCTCTTCTGCTGCAAGCTGCACTGCCCTTGCTCGGACAGCTGGGGTCGGGGCTCGGGGGCGCTCCGACGTGCGCGCCACGCCGCTTTGATTACCTGCATTGCTCATGCGGCAGTGTTGCCAGTGCCAGCGGCCGCGCGTGAGCATGTCAGGACCATGTCAGGACTATGCGGCAGTCGGTGCCTGCCCCACTGAGGCGGTGGCGTGGTCGCGCGCAGTTCTTTATCACCACGGCCGACACGCCGTGGCTGAACGGCAAGCATGTTGTATTTGGCAAGGCGCGTCGTCGCTGCTGTCCCCATCAGAGTGATATGCGTGCGCGTGTTTCCAGACCGCTGGCCAGGAGGCGCCAATGCTGCAGGATGAGCCAGTCCTGCAGCCGCCATGGCGGGCAGCTTGCCGATCTCCAGCGCCCTGGCCCGCCTGCGCAAGAGCATCGGCACTCCCCCAGGACGAACACGCTCCTACAGGCAAATGAGCAAGGGCAGTCTGATTATTTGCTGTGCCCAATAGTCGGCACATTTAATACGCGGACTAAATATTTACTCCTCTGGCGCCCACGGCCGGCATTTCGCTGAGGATCGTAGGAGAGGCGACAGAAAGTGCATGTGCTTGCTTGCAGGTGCTGGATAGGTCGGGGTTTGGGTTAGGGCAAGCGACGCAGGGTGGCCCATGCACGCATGCCGGCGCGCAGGTGCTGGAGGGACAGGAGCTGGTCGCGCGGCTGCAGTTTCTGCCCGTCGACTTCTTCTCGCGCCCCAAGGAGCGCCTCAAGGTGGCCGCCTGCGGCGTGCTGCAGGCCGCCATGGCGAGCGCCTAGCCGTGCTGCGGGCGCCCTCATGGACGGCGGCCTCTGCGTGTCCTGTGGGCGAGTGACGGATGGATGTGTGCGTGAGTCACAAGCACATATCCATGCAGCTGCAGCAGGAGAGTGTATGGCCTGCGGCAAGCGGCTCTGCTACATGACCAGCAGGCGGTTTGACATCTTCAAGCTTCTGCTCGGCTGTGGCCCAGCCATGACGGGCCTCCTCAACCTGTCTCCGACTTTGGTTTGAAATCGCTTTGCAGATTTCATGTGACCCATGCCCTTACGGCCCCGCACGTCAGGCCCTATGCCACTCAAAACAAATGCCTGCAAATGCACCTGCAAACAGCCTGGCCTCCACCTCATGGCATGCCCCGCCTCGCCGCAAGCCGCCTGCCGCCTGTGCCCACCCCACGCGCCCTACTTCCGCCGGCCCTTGCGCCGCTTGTCATCTGCGCTGGCGCTGCGGCTGCGGCTGCGGACGCGGCTGCGGCTGCGGCTGCGGCTGGCGCGCTTTCGCCGCTCCCTGTCCATGTCCCTGTCCTCCTTGTCGCGCGCCTTCTCTTTCTTCGAGGAGGCCCCCCTGCGGTCCCTCTCCTTTTCCTTCTCCTTCTCCCTGTCTCTGTCCCGCTCGCGCTGCCGCTGCGCCTCGCGGTCCCTGTCCTTGCCGCGCTGCCGCGACCGCTCGCGCGACCGCTCGCGCGGGCGCTCAGAGTCCTCCCGCTGGCGGTCGTCGCGGGCGCGGTCCCCCCGGTCGCGGTCTCCCCGCTCCCGAGCCCCCCGCTCGTCACCCCGGGCATCCCGACCCCGCTCGCGCGCGTGCTCCTCTCTGCCCCGCTCACCGTCTTTCCTGTCGCTCTCCCGCTCCCGCTCCCTACCGTGCTCCAGGGTGGCAGGGCGCGGTCAGTTCCCACGCAATGTGCTCTTGCGCTGCGAGGCTTGCTGGGTGATGCCTGGCAGACAGCTTGCAGAGGCGTGCGTTACTGTCCTCCTTTGCCTTTCAACAGGGCGCTTGAGCGGCTCAGAGCAGGCCGGCGGTGAACGATGGCATGGAGCAGCGCACGAGGGCACGCCCCAGCATAAAGCCAAGATGTTGGCGGGGCCCGCACCGCACGCCCCGCTTGCCCGCGCGCGCGGCGTCGCCGTTGCGCGGCTCGGGCCGGCCGCCGGCGCCGCGCTCGCCGACAGCCCGCTCGCCGCCGGCGTCGCCCTCGGGCTTTGGCTTGGCGCCGCCGGCGCGCGCGGCGTCGCGCTCCGCGCCGGCGAGCAGCTGCTGCCGGTGCGCGACCACGGCGGCCTCCAGCGCGGGCCGGTCCAGCCCGCCGACCTCCTCCAGGCCGTCGCGGAAGCGCATGGTGGCCACCTCTACCTGCCCCGGGTTGGGGTTAAGATTAGGGTTATGGGGGAGTCGGCCCGGCTCAAGCAGCGGGTTCGCGTCGTCCTCGCCCGGCACCCCGCGCGGCGGACGTCAGAGGGTCTGCGAGGCTCGCACACGCGGCGCCCCCCTGCCCAAAAAAAAGCCCGGCCCACCGGTCGGGAGCCCGCGCCCCGCCAACCACGCCACAGACAGCAGCCTGTATGTGCGATGCTTCCCCGGCCTGCGAGGAGCCCGTACGTTGCAAGCAGCGCAACGCCGAGGATACTCACTGGGACCCAGGATAGCGCGTGTGAAAGCAGTCATGGCGTAGGCCAGACCTATCAGACACGCCTCATCAGGTGCAAATGGCGCCACGAGCACCTGACGCAAGCGCGCTCGCCGCTCCTCATCGGCGGCGTCCGCGCGCTCCGCGCCGGCGCGCGCAGGGGTTGCCTTCGCTCCAGCTGCAGGGTTTGAGTCAGGAGCCGGCTCCACGTCTGTGCCACCAGCGGCGGTGGTGGCGCCGGCGCTGCCCCCTGCTGCGCCGGACGTGTGCCGCTCGAGGCCCGGATCGGCGGCGGCGGGGCGGAGCGAGGGCGTTGGCAGAGGGTCAGCCAAAGGGTCTGGCGTGGGCGAGTCCGGCGCGGCGGCAGCGGCGGCAGCAGCGCCAGGGCCGGGACCCGGCGCGGGGGCGGGGGCAGCGACGTCGGGCGGCGCGCCGCCGCCGTTGCCGCTCGTGCCGGCGCCCGCACCAGCGCCGGCGAAGATGTCGTCGTCCGACTCGTCGGGCGCCCTGCGCCCGCAGCAACGTGCTGAACTCGGACACAGTCGGAGCAAACCTGCCGACACGTGCACAGACCTCCCACAAAGCCCAAACCCTGTGCCTCAGCCAATGGGACAGGGCCGCGTGGGTGGGCGGGTGGGACCCCGTGCATATGTTCACTTGCCGTCCGTACACAACAAGACTCCTGCCTTCAGCACAACAGAGGTATCTAGGGCAGACGAGAGTATTAGGGTGGGTTAGGGTTGTATTCCGTACGGTGCATGCCCGGCCGCGTCGTCATCATAATCCACCAGCGTCCACTTAGACACGACGCCCTCCGGCGCAGCCGCGCGCGCCGGCTCGGCGCGCTGCGATGGTGCCGCCGCGCCCGCCGCGCTGCCGGGCACCGGTGCCGCGGCGACGGGCTCTGCCGCAGCCGCAAGCGCGGCGCCGCGGTCCACGTCGAGCATACTCGGCGCGGCCTGCGCAGCCATCTGCGCGCCGGGCCGCGGTGTGTTTGCCGCCGCAGTGCAAGAACACGCTTGCCACCACGGCTGTCTGCCTTGCTGCACCATGCTGGAGCCGCATGGCGCGGCCTGCGCGGCCTCCTGCCTGCTGGGCCGCACATCACGAGCCCAGTGCTGCAGGGCGCTGACCCTGGGGCGCCGTCGTACATCCGCCCCAGGGCCAGTCAGACGCATGAGCAGAGCGCCGGGGCAGCGCCAGGACGGACGCCGCAGGTCCGCCCGCCCGTCCAAGAAGCACTTGCCCGGTCAGCCGCCCCCGCTCCTTGGTGCGGCAACCAGATCTGTCCAGTCGCCCCCGGTCGCCCGCCAACCCTGACGAGGGTGCCGACCAGAGGCGCGCCTGGGCGGCCAGGCCCGCATCGGCGGCGGACGCCAGCGGCGGCGGCGGCTCGGCCTTGTCGCCGGACAGGTACGCCTGCAGCGCCAGCAGCCGCGCCACCTGCGCGCGCGGCGCGCCTGTTGGGCCCCCTGGCTAGGGTGAGGTTATAGTATAACATGCGCCTGGCGCCGATGCGGACGCGCGTGCCAAACCCAAAACCCTATTCCTACACGGCGCGCAGGCGCATCGGCGCGCACGCGCATGCCCACGCGCCCGGACGCACGCACGCCAGAACGGCTCGCGGCGCGCACCATGTCGGCGCGGCCGCCGCGGCGCGAGACGCCGCTGCGGCGGCAGCGCGTCTCCAGCGCGTCCTGCGGCAGCGCGTCCAGCTCCGCCGCCAGTGCGCCGCCCGGCGCCGCGCCGCCGGCCGGTCCGCGCAGGAAGGTCGCCTGCGCGCCGCGTCGCGCTCGGCGCGCTGCTCGGCTGCCGGTCACCCCTACGGAACTGCATGCGACATTGGTTCAAAAGCACTGCACCTGCATGGCACACCAATGCCATCCTTGCTTCAAACTGACACTTAAAAACCAGTGTCTGTGTCTCGTTCCTCCTTGGCAAGGGCAGCCCTGCGACAGGAACAGCAGCTCTGCTCGCAGATGTCAACGCAACGGTGATGGTCAATGACAGCCGCCGCGCCCTTTTGCGACGTGGCCTGGACCCGGGCGCAGGCGCGCGGGGGCGCGGCGCGCGCCTGCAGGCCGTTCAGGAAGTCGTCGGCGAAGATGAACCAGGAGCGCCAGACGCGCAGCAGCCGCAGCACGTGCCGCCGCAGCGCCTCCTGCGCCATGCGCCCGTCTACCGAGCGGTACGTCTCCTGCGGCGCGCCCGGCCTTGAGCGCACGTATAACACTCGTACGATTGGGTATAATACCCTAATACTAACCCTATCCTGATAGCATGCCCGGCCGGCATAGCAGCCACCAGGCAAGCCACGCTCCGCGTGCAGCGCAGCGCGCGCAGACCGCGCCGACTGGCAGGGTCCAGCGCTCAAATAAAGGCAGGGTGCACGGGCGCGGCCGCAGCGTTCGTGGAGGCCCGCCGCGCACACCTGCAGGCTCTCAAATATGTCCGGCAGCGACGCCTCCAGCAGCGAGCGGTAGCGCGAGGCGTTGCGCACCGGCGCCGTGCTGCGCAGGCACGGCGCGCAGAAGCCGTCAGGGTCATGCGGCCGGAGCATTCGGACACACTCAGCGCTGCCGCTCCGCCGGCGGCTCGCCGCCTGCTCTCATTGTTTCATTGGCTCAGGCGCGAGGCGCGCGGCGCTGGGCGGGGTCGCGCACCTGTTGTGGAGCACGTCGGAGACGAGCAGCAGGCGCGCCGCCTTGGCCGGCACGGGCGTCTCCGGCAGCGTCAGCGCGTCCGTCAGCACCTCCACCACCTGCACGGAAAAACTAATTTGAAAATAATATGAAACGACGCCCACGTGCGGCGTCAGCGCCGCAGCGCCTCCCCCAGCAGGCGCGCCGCGCACCAGCAGCGCATCCGCGGACGGCATCGACTCTCAGCCCACCCGCATGTGAAAAGCCTGGGTTGCATCAGGTTCAAAGCAACGTATATTAGCGACCAGCGGCTGCGCTGCAATTTGATGCCCTAATACTGCGCATGAGAGGCGCCTGCCTCGGCGGCGCAGTCGGCGTTGTCGAGCGCGAACACCATGGCCTCGCGGATGTCGGCGCGCTCGACCGTCAGCGCGCGCAGGAGGTCCTCGAACCTGAGCACGCGACAGCACTTGTCAGCCCAAGATGCCCGGCAGGGGCACAGGATCCAAACTCGTATCACACAGCACCGTGCGTTCCAGCCCATGCAGCGCGATGCGCGCTCGCTTGCCTCCCGCCAGCACAGGCCTCACTCGCATCCCGGCACGCCATGCGTCAGGGCGTGACAGCTCAAGAGACACGCTGCACTGCCCCTCTCCAGCCATGTCACACCTGGTTCGTCAGGCGCCGTGCATGCAGCACCAACGCCTGCAGCACCTTCAAGCACTTGAGTCAGCATTTGGCGGGCGCGCACCGCTCGCGCTGCACGTCCGGGAGCGGCCGGTCCTTGTCGCGGACCTCGCCGCCGCGCTGCGCGGCGGTCTGGTGCGACGCGCCCGCCGCCGCCACGGTCATCGGCGGCGGCACCCACCTGCGCGCGGGCGCGCGTCAGGAGACGCCAGGTCAGGGCTCAGTGTGCACAGAGCTGGTGCAGTCAAAGCAGAAGACCGCAGAGAGGCGAGGTGCCCCATCAACGCAGTGCTCAACTACTTACTCCAACAGGGAACAGGCTTTTTTTAATTTCAGTGTTCTTACTACGAAGTATGGGCTTTGAGCTGCACACGGAGGTGTGACTGCCTTACTGAGCTGCTCGCCGCGAACTCGCGCCTCACGACACACGATACGCGCCTCCAAGCGCGGCGGGCGGCCGCGGGGCCGCGCGCCTGGGCCCGCCCTCGACCATGACGAACGGCTCCACGCGCCAGGCGCGCAGCGTGTCGCCGCTGGCCAGGCTGAACAGGCGCCAGCGGTAGTACGCGTGGTCCGGCGCGCGCAGGTCGAACAGGAAGCCGAACTCCGGGTTGCTCGCCTCGGCCGCCATGACCGCCGCCTCGAACGCCGGCCCGTCCGCGTCCACGTACGCGGCCATCGCGTCGATCAAGAAGCGCGCGCGGCCGTCGCGCGGCGGCTCCACGATGACGTCGGGGCCTGCGCGCACGCCGCCGCCGGTCGGCCGGGCTGTCGCTGCGCGGCGGTCGCCGCGCCGCGCGGCGCGCGGGCGGCGCCCGCGCGCGCGCTGCTCGGCCGGCTCACTCTTTTGAGGGTAGGCGCAGTGACGCTGGCCCCCTGGGACCCTCCTTCGGGTTGCAATTACGCGTGCCCTTGACAGGCTCCCAGCCCATGAGACAGCACCGCCGCTCCACAGCGTGCTGTCAGCGTGCTGAGCGGGCTTCAGCACAGCACGCGGCGGCCCGGGCCCGCCCGCCTTGTGCGGGCCGCCCCTGACGCGGGCGCGCCGCTGCTGGCGGGCTCGGCCGCGTGCGGGTCGGCCCAGGGCGGCGCGGCCTCCGCGCCGGGCGGCGCGATGGCGACGCCCGTGCGCGCGCCGCCGGCGGCCATGTTGGTCGCGGAATACAGTGGCGCAAGCGGCAGCTGCACTGACTTGCCCCAGCCGATCTTGAGCTCCAGCTCGTGCAGCAGCGCGCCATTGAGCTCTGCCATGGCGCGGTCGGCCGCCGGGCGCGTCTGCGTGCGCGCGCAAATGCCCGCTGAGCCGCCGCCTGTCTGCTTAGCCTGAGGATGCAGCAGGGCTTGGGATGGCTTGAGCAGCTTCAGACAGTCCCCACTTGGGACGGCTTGAGCACGTTCAGACAGCCTGCGCAAGGGCTGGAAAGTGAGCCGCCGGTGCAGCGTGGCAGCGCCATGCCTGCAGCCAGCACGTTGCAGGACCCAGCGCGTCGACGGCGGGCGCGCACGTGGGAGCTGAGCAAGGCGCTCGCCGCGGCCAGCGCTGGCAAGGGCTGCCTTTGCACGGCGGCAGGCAGCCTGGGCGGGCCGGCGCGCGCGCGCGCACCATGAACGCGACGAAGCCGCAGTTGCGCGCGCGCATGCGCTGCAGGTCGTCGCGCGGCCACATGATCTTGACGCTGGCGATGTCGCCAAAGCGCACAAACTCGCGCTTCAGCACCTGCGCGCGCGCGCACACACTCTCGCATCTAAGCTGGCCTGCGGGGCGGCCCGGAGGCGAACAAAGCTCCTGAGCTGCGCTCAAAATCGCTCCAGCCCCGCGCTCGCGCCCACCTCTCGCCCGAGCTGGCCCGCGGGAAGACCGAGAGGCGGCAGCGGCGGACGCAGCTCCTGAGCTGCGCCCAGCAAGTGCCGCATGCACGCTAGCAGTCCCCACCCGCGTCTGGCAAAGTGCGGACGAAAGCAAGCGGCGCTCGAGGCAGCGGTACGGTGCGGCGTGGCGGCATCCCGGTGCGCGCTCGTGGCGGCTTGCTCGCGGGCCAGCGCAGGTGTGACCCTAACCCTTGGGACCCCAATGCCGGGACGCGCCTCCTCATCCACGTCGGGCGCGAGGTTGCCGACGTACAGGTTGGTGGTGAACGGGTCGCCCTCGTCGAAGGAGCCGCCGCCGTCCTCGGCCGGGTCGTACGCCTCGCCGCGCTCGCGCCGCAGGCGCTGCCGCTCCTCGCGCGCCTCCTGCTCCCTGGCGCGCGCCGGCTGGGCTGTCACCACCCGCGCAGGTTGATGCTGGAGCTGCTCTACACCCAAGCACTATGCCCCGTGCTGCCCCCGCTGCTCGCGCGGCCCCTGCTCCCTGGCGCATCACGTGCAGCTCAATGTGTGCCTGACCCTAACCCTAGCCTCATGCTGCCCCGCTGGTCACGCGGCCTCTGCTCTTTAGCGCAGCAAGCGCAGCTCAAATCGAGCGGTCAAGACAAGGCCTGTGCGCGCGCCCAGGTCACTCGGATCCATCGCCTGGCGCCCTGGCGACGGCAGGACAGGCCTGCGCTTACACGCGCCGGCCAAGCTGCAGCACGAGGCGCCGCCGAAGGCCCCAGGCGCACCTCTTCAGGTTCTCCAGGACGACGTCGATGTTCCGGACCTTACCCCGCCCGCCCGGCCCCGTCGGCGGCGCTGCGGTCTCCCGCTGCAGCGCGCCGACACCGCATCAGGACACCGGCACCAATTTGCCAATTTCAACCAGTTTTGCACTCATGCCGGCAGTGGTTGTGCAGAAGGCCGTCGCTGCGCAGAGGTGAAGGCGTGCATGCAAGCAGGGCAGCCAGGGGTGAGTCTGCGTGAGCAGGCTGGGCAGCATGCATGCAGGGGCCCGCAGTTGGCACCCAGCGAGCGGCCAGGCAGCGTGCCTCGGGGGCGGCCGTGGCGGGCAGCACAGCGCGGGAGACGCTCTGCGGCAGCGCTGCAGGCGCCAGCGCAGGCGGCAGGAACGACGGCACATAGCGGCCCCGCTTTGCCGCCGGCGTGCCTGCCGCACCTACCCCGGCGCGCACAGCGCTTTAGAGCACGTGACAAGGATAGCTGCAAGGTGACCAGGGCAAGCGAAGTGTTAGCAAGTCCAGAGCTCGCATGACACCCGAGAGCTGATTAGGAGTAAGCAGTGGGAAGGCTGTTGCTGCCGGTGAGGGTAGGCTCGCACCTGCGGCGAGTGCCGCGGCCGCCGCCGAGGAGCCAGGCTGGATAGTGCCGCCGCGCACAAACGCGCGAGGCGCAGACTTGCTCTCAGACTCATTGGCATCCCCGAACGATTGCACAAACTCCTCGTACACTTTCGCGGCCTCCGCATCCGCTCTCTGCGGGGCGCACAGCACGCAGTCAGGCGGAGTCAGCGCGGGGGCTGCAGAGTGCGCCGTGCTGTGTTGCAAAACATACGCTCCACTTAGGGAGGGGAAACAAGCAGCAGAGCCCTGCACAGCGGGGCACATGCAGCTGGCAGAGCCACGTTGGAAGAAAATGCGAAAGTGCAATGACGTCCCCCGCCACGGCCTTGTAAACAGGCTCGCCAGAGAGCGGCAGCGCACCCGCTTCTTGTCCTCCTCGACCTCCTTGTGCCTCTGCTCCAAGGACAGCGGCGTGCCACGGGTGTCAGCGCGTGCAGCCGCGGGCGGGGCAGCAACGGCGCAGCAGCGTCAGCACCAACACTGCTCACCTGGAAGGGCGTCTTTTTGCGCTGGACGTTGAAGGAGAACGAGTCCTTGCCCATGATCACACGACCGAAGGCGCGGGCCGCACATGCAAGGCCGCCTGCGCGTCAAGCCGGCGGCACGGCTGCCAACGGCGGCAGCGTCTGTATAGCAGACTGCGCGACAGCGCCAGTCTGCCGCTTGCTTTGCGATGCAGAAACTTCTTCTCTCGATTGCCAATGCGCCCTGCTCTGTACAGGGTATAGGGGAGTGAGCTAGAGAGGGCTTCCCTTTCGAAAAATACGACACAGCGTGCAATTAATCTCGCCTCCCAAAACACCAGCGCCTTGGCGGTGATACGCTCACTGGCCATCAAGCTCTCGTGGGCTGTCTGTGCCGCTGATGTGCCCGAGGCGGCGAAAAGTGAAGGCGTTCACGTCGTTCCCGGTCACACTGGTCGAGGTTGCGCCTCGTGCAGCCTGTGCAGGTCGAGCACAGTAGCGCTGCGGGCGACGGAGCTGCCGCACATTTCTAGGCACAAATAGGCAGAGCGATCCCGCGATGGGCGCTGCAGATCCAGGTACAAAGCTGCGGCCTGTGCAGGCGCTGCTGCTGCTCAGCGTGGTCTCCACAGCCGCGGGTCGCGCGCTCTTTCACCGGCCGCACCGGTCACCGCTGCGAGACGGCGAGATACCCCGCATCATACACCAGTCTTGGAAAACGAGCGAGGTGCCCGAGGGCATGGCGCGCTGGCAGGCGAGCTGGCGCACGCACCACGCGGACTGGGAGTACAGGCGCGCAGCCGCGCCTGCGTGCCTGCTGTGCTCTGCTCCAGGGGGCCCTGGCGCGCATGACCCAGGACAAGCAGGCCCGACCGCGCGGGCGCAGGCTGTGGGACAACGAGGACAACGCCCGGCTCGTCTATGACCACTATCCCTGGCACGCCCGGCAGCACTGCGGCAGCGCCACGCTCACATGCAGGCAGGCACTTGCTCTGAACCAAGCCCGGCAGCATGCGTGCAGGTTCAGGGACGTCTACGACGCGCTGCCCAGGGCGGTCATGAAGGCCGACGCCTGCCGATACCTGTACATGCACCATGTTGGGGGTGCGCCCACGCTGTGCGCTGCATGCAGGCATCATATCACGGTCCCCTGAGAGGGCATGCATGCAGCAGGGGGCTGTGCTGACCCACTGCACGGGGATGCTGAATCATAGTCTAGGCTCCCTCGACTCTGCCTGAAAGCTAGCAGGCAGCCAGCTCATGCCAAGCAAACAGCGCACTGTGACGGCCGCCTCACGCAGTGCGTGGGCTGCAAGAAGCAGCGTCGCCGGGGGCGGCTGGCCTTCCCGGTCTTGCCTGCACAGCAGCCACTTCAGGCGCGCGCGCGCCGCGCAGGCATGTACGCGGACATGGACTTTGAGGCGCTGCGCAGCCTGGGCCGGCTGCTGGCCGGCCAGCAGCTGCTGCTCGCGGCCATGAGCGCGGACGCCGGCTGGGACCAGGCCATCCCCAACGCGTGGATGGCGTCGGCGCCGCGCCACCCATTCTGGCTGTTCACGCTCGCGCAGGTCATCAAGGCCGCCGGCGCCAACCTCACCGCCGCTGACAGGCGCGCGCCGCCCGCCTGCACCGCGACCGTATCCGTGCACGGCGTTCACGCGCCCGCCGCCGCCAGCGAGCGGGCCCTGACAGGGAAAGGGGAGAAACAAAGCTGGAGAAAAAAACATGTCGCTCCTGCAAGCCCCTGCCATGCACGGCTGTGCCATCATCCGGCCAGCGCAGAGTCCAAGCAATGCAGAGTCGCGCGCAGGTGGGACTGGCTGGAGGCGACGACCGGCCCCGTCATGCTGCACGCGGCCGTGGCGGCGTTCCGCGCGGCCGGCGGCCGCGGGCTGACGGTCCTGGAGCCCGGCGTCATCTACCCCGTGGACTGGCGGGACACCATCAGCGGGCCGCGCGACGGCGAGGGCGACGCGCACAGCGCTTGCAACCCGCTGCATGCCCGGTTCAACGACACGGCGTGCAAGCTGCGGCACCCGGGCGCCTTCGCCATCACCTACTGGACGCACTCATGGGGCAGGTAGGCGGGCGGCAGGCTCGCCGGCGGGGGCGCGTGCTCCGCCCTTGCTGGAGCGTCCGGCTGCATATGTACTGGGCACACAGGGGCTTGCTGGCCTGTCTTCAAGGCCAGGCAGTTGTGCGCTTACCATCCAGGCCTGACAGATCGCTTGTGCTGTGATATGCTCGGTGTGCGTTATGGCCACCTCCACAGCCACTTCCTCGCCCTCAGAGGGTGAGCACAGAGTGCAAGCGGTCACAGAACCATACCCTTTATAGAATTTGCAGGTCTGCAGAGCTGAGCTCTTGGCGTACGCGCCTTGCGCATGCATGCATGCTCTTGCAGCGGGCAATCAAATACCTCGCCAGTCCGACTAGCCAGTTCTGTCCATGAGCCTGGCTCTTCTGGCAGAAGGCCAGTATACCTGTCCACATCACTGCATGTGAGGCGCGGTGCAGCGTGATAAGTGTCATGCCAAAACCCAGGGGACACTACGCTGTTGCTGCAGACATGCATGGCATGTGCCGCCCCTGCACCCACAGTTCCTCGCCCGTCCAGCTCTGCAAAGGCCCGACACGAAGCCAGTTCTGCGACCAAAAGCACTCTGTCACGCCTTCCCAGAATTCCATGCGGCCGGCGCATGCACGCCCGCGCTCATCAGGACAGCTGCCGCCCGGGTCAGCCGCACGGCCACCCGCTGCATCACGCGCGGCAGGCCGCGCCCAGCTCACGCGCGCTCGCGCTTGTCTAGGGCGGCGCCCGCGAGCGCTAGCCAGCCCGCCACCTGCAGCACGCGCGGCAGAGCCAGCCCGAGCACCGGCGCGTGCGACACGGTCTCCAGGATCACGCTACCAATGCCCAGCACGATGGCCACGCTCGTGATTGGCAGCCTCGGCTGCGGCGGCCGCGCGCGCGAACGGCGTCAGCCGCGCTTACATGTTACCTCTCCTGGAGCGCGGCCACAGGGCCACAAGCAGACCGCTGCTGCCTGCGCGGTCCCTTGTCGGCTCTGGCGCGCTAGGTATGAGCGCTTGGAGCACTGTCCAAGCAGGTTTGCAAAGAGAAGTTGGCGGTTTAAAGGGGGCAACAGCAATGGGCGGGTGGCTGCAAGTTGTCATTGAGCAACACGCAGCACGCGCTGCTGCTTACTGTCACCGAATCAATGCTGCCATGCTGCGCAGGCAGCGCGGAGGGCAGGCACGCATGACACGCATGCACAGGCAGCGCTGGTGGTAACAACCGCGTCAAAGCTGGACGAGGCTCAGCAGGGCGTGCACGACACCCGCCGGCTAGCCCGGGCCGCACCAGGCCGCCCTCGCCGATGCTCCACCCGGCGCCGCTGCTGCCCTCGTTGCTCGTGTCGACCACCTTGGCCACTGTCGGCACGATCTGTGTGAAGGGCACGCGCACCGCCGCGCGCGAGTCCTGCACGCGCTTTGGCGCCTCGCTCACACTTGCTGGACGCCTAACAATGTGCAGTGCTTCAAGCTGAGCTTCTGCTTGGTGAAGCCGTGCCAAGATGTTAGCGAATAATTGCGAAATAGGACACAAATCCCCCGCTGTGCGAGCACATGCACGCAGGCGCATGTGTGGAGGCGCGCGGACACTGTATGATTACACGTAGTCGCACGCGCTTGAGGCAGCCGCTGTGGGGCCAGCCGCGAGCGGCCGGCGGCGCCGGGCGGGGGCGCGCGCCGCGGCAGTCTCGGCGTTGATGACGGTGCCCCTGGGCGCCAGGTTGCCGGGGTCGACCGACGGCGAGCTCAGCAGCACGGACATCAGGTACGCGACGCCCGCCGCCGCGCCGAACAGCTCGCTGGCGGGCGTGAGCAGCAGGTTGAGACCGGGCAGGCTGTGCGCGAGCGCGTCGGCGGCCACCGCGGCCGCCAGCGGCGTCGCGCCCTCCAGGGTTTGGATGCGCTCCAGCTCGGTGTCGCGGTCCTGCGCGGCGACGGCGGCCGCGCGTGAGCGGCCAGGCCATGCGAGGCCGCGGCGCGGGAGCGGAGCTGGCGGCCGTGCGCGGCGAGGAAAGGCCGGGCGGGCTGTGCGCGGGCGCGCCAGCTGCCGCCGCGGCTGCCAGCGGCGCTGCGCCCTTCGCTGGCTGCCTATGCTCCGCCCCGCTGCATCCGGTCCTACAAATACAAAGGACACATGCGCTACAAACAGGGAGTGCGTTGTCTGCTGTTTCAAAGGTGCCGTCCTACACCGGACTCCGCTGCAGCTGACTGCAATTCTGCGACACTCAGCACTGTGGACATGCTTGTAGTTGCTTTGGAAGGCAACGTGACACCTACCTTGGCGCTTCCTGCAGCCTCGTCTGGAGGCAAGCAGAGGTGCAGGCTGATGCAGTAAGCACCTTTGCGGTGACGACTGCTATCCCAGCGGGCACTGTGGCGCAGATGCCCGAGGCCAGCAAGTTGATCAAGGGGTTGGCGGCGTTGCACTGCAGCTGCTGGTTGCGGGCCGGCAGCGCGCCCGGTCGCACGACGGGGCCCCGTGGCAGACTGCGGCAAGGGCCTACGAGTGGGGCAGCTGACCGCGGGCCAGCTGAAAGCTGCATGTTTGTAACCGGATAGGCGCAGGCTTGTCCAAGGCTGCGAATGTGCAAACTTGGTGTCAAGCGCAGACTTGCCTCACTGCGCTGCACGTTGAATCAGGACGAGACCACCACTCAATATAATACAGAAGACGCTGCACAACGACGCCGCACGGCAGTGCTCGACCATATCTCGAGCGGGAGATCATACCCTAACCTACCCTCGAATGCTTGGGCAATTCCAAGCTTTTCCCCAAAAAAAAAAAAACACATAACTACGGGGCCTGCACACCTGCATACGCCGGGGAGTCGCCTTGGAACGGAGGGCTCCATAGGCCTAGCCAGTCGGCCTTGTCTCGGCGCGTGCCGACTAAGTCGAAGTCGTGCCAAGGCAGGTGGTGCCTTTGCGCTGCTGAGCTTGGGCATCGGTTTGTGCAGGGCTCCCAGGAGCCAGAGCACGCCATCGCTGCACAGCAGCCAGCCGCTCGCCGGACGAAACAGCGCGTCACATATTATTCAGACGCCGCTTGCGTGGTCGTCACGTTCTGTCTAGAGAGACATCAGCTGTGTGGCTTTGCCGGGCAGCCTGAACACTGGCCAAACAGATCGGGAAAGGGAATCAACCAGTCTGCAACGCCCCTCCTGAGCCTGCTACTGGTGAGTAGTGGCTGCGCCCAGTGCCAGATCAGGGCTGGGCGCAGCCACTACTCGCCTGTAGCAGGCTCTGAGGTGGGGGCCGTAGACTGGCTGAGCCCTCTCCCAATCTGTATGGCCGATGTGCGGGCTGGCCAGGCCACACAGATGATTCTTTGTAGTCAAAAGACGACGACCGTTGAGGCTTCAGCTGCCGAGTTTGGCGTCTTTGGACAATGAATTGTTGATGTTTAGCGCCTAGTGGGACAAGACCTATGACATGGTCCAAGAACCGTACACCGCATCCGTGACATGTGCTCATGCGCCAGGCTGCACCTCTGCCCCTGACTGTGGGTGCGCTTTTGGCGCGGCGCTGCGGTTCCATGCGCGTGCGGCAGGCCGAGCGGGCGCGCGAAGCAGACCTCGACAACGGCGACAGGATCGCCCGAGCCAGGCCTGGGCGGATGTGCTCGCGAGGTCAAGTCATGGTGCCCTGCCGAGCGCTCCGTACAGGAGCTGGATGACAGCGCCCCGAAGACCAAGGTTGCAAACACGCAGCAGAGGTTACCGCACTGTGCGTCGACAGGAAACCACCAGCTGAGCATGCCAAGGCGCGCGCCGCTGGTGGCGTTCCTGTCGCACTCACTGCGGTGGTTCTGTTTCACGTTTTTATCTTGGTCTTCAGGACGCTGTCGTCCAGCTCCTGCAGGAGCGCTCTGGGCAACTTTCTTGACATCCGTGAGCACATCCGCCCGGCCTGGTTCTGGCGCGTCCTCATGACGGTGTTCAGGTCTGCCTCGTGCGCCATATGGGGCTGGCCGACGCGCTGCGATTGCAAGGCGCCTCCGCCGTTGCACCAGAGCCCCCGCTGTCTGTGCTTCTGACCATGCTTGACAGCCGCACGCGAGACATCATGATAGGCCGTCCGTGGCTGTCCTTGTCCGTCTGCTCATACAGGGGGCGCCTGCTGCACAGTCGCGCGCCTTGCCTGGTGGTCACAAACATATCGTGAGCTCCTCATGCAAAAGGCTGCCTGGCCTGCCTGAGTACTCGCTCAAATAACCATGCCCGCCTGCCTACCAGCCAGCCACACAACCACGCAATAAGTCCACCTGCTTCTGCAGTGCTGTGCCGCCTTTACATGTCATGCAGCGTGAAACATGACACCGTCAATATAAGCCCACCAATACATGCACCAATATAAGCATGCACCAATAAGCATGCATGTGGGGTTGCGCCCGTAATCACCCGCATGATGGCTGATGTCATTCTCCTACGGTGTGACATTGCACTTTGCGTGTAAAAGAGGCTCTGAGCGCCTTACCCAGCTTCGTTGAGCACAACGGGGTGGTCTAGCCTGTGTGGAATTGAGATGCCCGCCCTGGGTCTGCCAGCGGGGGTGCCTGTGCATGAGGCACACCTACGGCAGCCGTGCCCGTCATCATACCGCGCGCACGAGCGACGGTGCTGGCGGCAGGTGCGGCGCCACGGCTGGACGACAACGCAAGTGTCACGCCTTTCCGCATGCCCGCATCCTTGTGTCCGCGCAAGTTGTTTACGTGCCTGTGTGCCCCTCTGTGCAGGCACGGCACTCCAGGAGGCGGCGCGCTGTATGCTGCAGCGCCTCCGAGCCGCTGTGCGCTGGGCCCGCACGTTGCGAGATGCAAGCTGAGTGCGAGCCAGCGTGCACCGCCTTGCAGTGCCTGTTGCAGCGGCTGGTGAAAGGCAATGTGCACGTGCGCAGCGAGGGCGCGCCCGAGGAGGCAGCGAGCACTGGCATACCCGACACGCTGCCGCTGACCGGCAAGGACACGGACTGGCGCGAGTTCCGCGCGCGCCTGGTGGCCAGCCAGGTGCGCGGCAGGCTCGCGCTTCACCTCCACCCAGGCTGCTGGGAGGCAGCTTTGCCGGAGCAGCGCGAGAGCAAGGGGAGCAGAGTGCACGCAGCAGACTTCATCTGAGGCTGGAAAGTTGCTTTGCTGTGCAACCTGGGGCCTCTGGCCTTTGCGCATACCAGTAGCATTTGCGGCGTGCTGTGTGGTGCCCTTCCCTGCGTGCACACCAGCCACGCGTGACAAACAGGCACAGGCGCGCAATGTAAGCAGCGGCGTTGCGCTCACTGACGCTGTCCTGCACTCTGCAGGGCGCAGCGACCGGCAGTCCACCAGGCAGTGCAGGCGACGCCGGCGCGGAGGCCGGCGCAGAGCCGCCTGTCTGGGCGCACCACATCCCCGGGCCCGAGCGCGGCTGCCTGCTGATCGCGCACCCGCAGCTCTTCAACGCGCAGCAGACGTACTTCCACCAGGCGCGCCCAGCTCCCGCTCGGGGCGCCTGTCTCGTCTTTCCGTGGCCTCGTTCACACGTCTGCATCTTTGGTGCTATGGCTGCACAGTGCAACAGCGTGGGATTGAAATCCGGGCCGCACCGGCACCATGGTCCCGAGTACATTAGGCGTGTGGGGACTGTGCGGTCGCTGTCCTGGCTCGCCTGACTCCCCGCGTGCGCGACGCGCCAGGCGGTGATCCTGCTGCTGGACCACGGGCGCGAGGGGACGCAGGGCTTGATTCTAAATAAGAGAACGGAGCACCGGCTGCGCGACGTGCTGGGCGCCGAGATGCTGTGCCCCGAGTTTGCCGACAACCAGCTCTACTTGGTGCGCTCGTGCAGGCCCTACCTCAACCCCCTGCCCTGCCTCAACCCCGTTGCCGCAGAGGCCTGATCAGTGAACGGCGAGCCAATGCCAGCCGGCCCCCCTGGTTGTCAGGCCTAGGCAGTTGCGGGCGCCGCAGCGTGGGGCTGCGACGCGCTGCGCCAGGCCCCCAAGGCGCTCAGGGGCGTGCAGCGGGTCGCAGCACGTGCTTGTGTGTCCCCGCATTGGTGTGGCGCGCAGCACCTGGCCTGCGGCAAGGCGGCGGCGCGAGCAGTGACATAAGCAACATGCGCGGCCGTGTGGCAGACGTGGGGCCGCAGCCCGAGCGCTCGAGCCGGCCGTTGCCGAGCAGTGACAGGGTCTTGGGCATGGCGTGGCCTCCGCATGCGAGGCCGGCGGACGGCGATTGCCCTGTCAAAGCCTGCACTTATCACGACGCCCGTTCCCATGCGCGGCGGCAGGGCGGCGACGTCGACTTCGGCACGCTGCGGCTGCTGCACGCGCATGCGGGGCTGCCAGGCGCCATCCCCATCGTCGGCGGCCTGTGGCAGGGCGGCTTTGAGGCCGCGCAGGAGCGCGTGCGCGCCGGCCAGCTGGACCCGCAGAGTTTCAGGTGCGCACGGGGTGGGGTGTGGGGTGGGCACCAAACGGGGTGCCCAGCAGGATGTGCTGCAGACTGGTGCTCGACCTGGGTGCGCGCCCCCAATAGGCCGAGCCTGATGTGCATTGCCCGCATGTGCCTTCTGCATGCAGCCTTTGTCAAGTGTCTGGGACCTAGTGCTGAAGTAAGTAGGGCTCCCGCAGCGCTGCAGTCCTCCGCTCTCGCCTCGCGAGCAGGGCTGGTCAGGCAGACTGGACGCCGCCAGGCAACCCTAAACGTGCAACCCTATCCGCGCAGGATCTTCACTCGCGTCGCCGGCTGGGGCCCCGGGCAGCTGGAGGGCGAGTGCGCGGCGGGCGTCTGGTACACCGCGGCCGCCAGCGCCGGCCTGGCGCTCGACGCGGGGGCGGGCGCCGATGCCTGGCAGAGGGTGCGCCGCGGCGGGCGGTCGTGTGCACAAGCGCGCCGCGCTGCGAGCAGCGCTGTGCGTACGGGGGCAACGGCGCTGCCGGGGCGCCCAGGCAGCAGGAGCCGCAGATGTGTCGGGTTCTGCCTCATGTGTACGCTGGCGAGCCCCTCCTAGCTCCGCCAAGTCATCTTGCAGTGTGGGCAAGTCGGGGGCGGGGTGCACTGTCAGGCGCCGCCCCAAGCTGCTGCGTGTCCGTGGACCCGCTGCGACGCGCCTAGTCAGCCGCGCAGGTGCTGGAGCTGATGGGCCAGCGCGACTCGTTCTTCCGCGGCCTGCTCGAAGCCGTGCGCGCGGGCGAGCACCTGGAGCCAGGGAACAGGCCGCCCGCCGCGGACGGCGACCCTGCAAAGCCCTGAGCCGCGCGCACAGCTCGCGAGCTGCGCGCGGTGCTCATGCGCAAGCCCGGTGCGAGCCGCGGCGCATCCCTGTAGCAGTCCACTGCGTCGGAGCCCAGGGCATGCACAGCTGCAGGTGCGGGCGCTGTGCCGCGGCCCCCGGCAGCAGGCACAGCCTCGTCTCTCACTCTGATGAAACGAGCAAGCCGCTGTACGCGATGCACCGCCGGCAGGTTTTGAGCTTGCAGCCTGCTGCTGTTGTACTATTGGCGCGGAGTGCAGAGGTAGGGAATGCAAAAGCTGACATGCCCAAACATGCGACCTGCTCTGCGGTGCAGCGCAGGCATGCCATTGAGCAGCCGCTGTGTCTTTCATTTAGATTGCGTCATGTTTCGTTGTATCAACGATCTTTGCTCTTACTGTGTGTATAGTGATCAGCGGTGTAAGCGCATGCGCCCTCGATACAAGCCTCTACCTCCATCCTTGCACACTCAACATCTCCCATCAATGGAGCGATACCCATGAGGCCAGTAGCAAAGCTGGCATTATACATGTGCCTCAACCCTATCTACTACTGCCCCTGGCGTGTCTCGCTTGCAAGGAAAACTACTGATCAGCCGCAAGAGCACACTTAGCTGCAGTCAGCACATCCACAGGAGCTGCAGCCCGCTGGTTCTCTACGGTACATGGTGCGAGCCTACGACCCTACCCGGCTGTGCAAAGTGTTCGGAATAATTGGCGCAAAACCATGCTGGAACTGGGCCTGATGGCACACAGGGCTGAACAGGTGGTCGCGCGCAACAAGCAAAGAAAACACTGCGCAGTCGCGCGCACACAAAGGCCTGCAAACGAGGCTGCGCTGTGACACGCCAGGCATGCGGTGGCGGCAGCGGGCGCGGGTGAGGAGAGCAGCACAGCGCGCTCGTCGGCCCCGGTTGTGCCGGCGCACAGGGGCTGCTGGGCGGAGCCTGGCAGCCAGGCAGCGGCTGCAGCGTCTGCCGAGCGCGCCCGCTGCGCAGCAGGCGCAGCGCGCGCGCCAGAGCGCGCCGCACGCCCTGCGCCGCCCCGCCGCCGCCCCCGGACCCCGGCGCGTCACAGGCGCACGGCGACCGCCAGCGCGTCGGCGTGCAGCAGCCGCAGCGCGCTGCCGAGCGCGAAGCCAGCGAGGCGCGCGCCCGCGCGCACCAGCCAGGCGGCCGACTGCACGCCGCCCTGCGCGCAGCCGAACACGAAGCCGGCGTACGCGGCCGCGATCGCGGATGCGGCCACCTGCAGCGCCGCGGCGCCCACCAGCGCGCACGACGTGCACGCCAGCGGCACCTGCGCACGCGCGCCCGCCGCTCGCCGCGTGCGCGGAAGCCATGCCATGCTCCCTTTTCTACACGTTCTGTGTACTACACAACCACAGGAGGCCTCGCAGGCCTACAACACACACCCTGCGCCCAGCAGCGGCTCGCGCGCCGCCCACTTGCCCGCGGACAACGAGAGCGTGCGGCTCACTGCTGGCCCACCGGACCACCGCACCCCTGCCGTGACAGGGGCCCGACTGCACTGACCGGCTCGGCAGCCAGGGCTGGCATGCTGCGGAAAGCATGAGGCCGCGCCGGGGACGGGGGGGCGTGATGCGCGCCTGCAGCGCTGGCACGGCGGTCGAGCCCAGGATGAGCTCCGGCGCCCACGTGGCCAAGCTGCGCGGCGGGGAGCGCGCGCTCACCACGTGCCCGCCGCCTGACACAGCCTGGCTCACATGCGACAGCGACAGTGATGGCCATCTGTCTGCCACGCCACAGAACTCGCAGGGCCCGCTCAACACCATATTTCGACGCAATGCTGTGCTCAGCTCCGGAGCGTGCACCTGTGTCATGCGCTGTGCCGTGATGCACACCCACCGCAACACCCTCTCACACCTGACGTCAACAGTGAAGCAGGGAAAAGCGGCGCGCGCCCACCTGCGCAGCGGCGGCCACACCGTCGCAACGGCCATCAGCAGCGCCCGGCGCGTCCACAGCACGCTGCACCGCCCGCCCTGCCACGCGCCCGTCCATCCAAATTGGCACCGCGTCACAACAAAGGACATGAACTGGTCGTGCGCCGTTGCAGCCGTACTCACAGCTGCATACAGTCAATCAAGCCTGCTCAAACACCGAGGTGCGACAGTGCACGCCTGCAGCAGGGCGCCAGCCGTCAGAAACAGCTGCACGCCCTTTTCAATCGCCATGGTGGGGTCCGCGCGCAGCAGCGCGCAGAAGTCACGGACGCGCCCCGACCCCAGCGCCGGCACGGCGTCCAGGCCCGGCGTGTCGGGGGCCACGCGGTACCTGGCCCGAGCACGCTCACTGTCAGCTTGGTGCCTTCATCACCAGCTCCCTTGCAAGGCCTGTGCAAGCGCTACTGACGTGCCAATCCCGCATATGAGTTGGCGGTCCAAAGACTGCGCGTCACAGCAAGTGGCATTATTACAGAAAACAGCGGGTGGGAAGTACACAGCCTCCGACGCAGCACGACAGGCCGCAGCGCGACAGCACAGCGCCCGTGCGTGCGGCAAGCGCAAGCGGGGTAGAAATCAGCCTCCGACGCGACACGACAGGACGCAGCACGACAGGACAGCGCCCATGCGTGCGCGCCTCTGCTTGCACACGTCGCAGTGCGTTGCGCGGTGCGCGCCGCCCGGCCCCTGGCGCTGCGCGGACTGCCACTGGTACAGGCACTCGAGGTGGATGTGCGCGGAGGAGCCGCGGCACGCGCACGGCGACAGCAGCGCGCCGCCCGGCCTGGTCTCATCTGCCACATCCCAGCATATCCTGCCGCGCCGCGCGCTCCTTGGTCAGGCCACTCGGCCCGGCAGGGCTTGCACGCCTTGGTGTCACCATCCGACGCGTCCCCCGGCGACCTCGCCCGGCGGCATGCCGCAGATAGACGCACTCCATACAACTCGAGCGCGGCGTCGCCTCGAGTGGGCAGGTCCGACATCACGCACGGGCAGCGACACGCGGCGCCTCCGCACGGCAGCAGACCTGCACGTGGGCGTCAAGGCCTCGGCCTCGGCCACCAGCTCGAGCGCCTTGCTGTTGGCGGTCTTCTGGGGGCGGCCCCGCGAGCGCCAGGCGCTGCGCGGCCACGTGAACGGCATGACTTGAACGCGCCGGCGCTGCTTGTCAAACGCGCACCAGACAGGACTGATCACGCAAAGCTGGTGTTCAACAGCTCCGAGTTCGCGCCATTCGGAATGGCGCTCCTCAATCTGACCTGTAAAGCAGGGTCACAGCTGCAGCTCATCAAGCACCTCGAGGGGAGCTCCCCTAGAAGCGATGGGGAAGGGGTGGAGGCCTTCGAGGCGGAGGGGGGCCTGACCGTAGGCCCATTCACTGGCAGCGAGCATGTGCTGAAGGGCTGCCGCCCAAAGCGCCATGGAAAAGCTCAAGGGAGACGCGCCTGCGCCTGCTGCCCCTAGCAAGGTGAGCGTCCTGAGTGTGTAAACACCCACTTCAATTTCTTTGCATCCGCACTGATGCATAGCACCCCAAGTGCCACTCAGCACAGTGCTGTGTGCGTCGGCTTCTCCAGGACACTCAGTACACACTCCAAAAGCGTTATACTGCTTTTGGAGCCAATAGGCATTGCATTGCGGTCACCTGCAAAGTGTGCGTGCATGCGTGCACCAGCAGGTCCAGCGCGGCTGGTCTGCCTGGTGTCTCCCGAGGAGCGAAAACGTAACGTGCTGCATGTGCAGGCGATGCACACCGAGGCGGGCTGCCTGCTCGCACGCTCACCTCCCTGAGCGCTGCTCCAAACTGTATTGCTGCCGGGGGCGCCAGGCGCCCCCACAGGCCGCCGCGAGGGCCGGCGGGCGCGGCGTGCTGACGTGCCTGGGCTGGGCGGCGCTGGCCGTGCTGGCCGCGCCTGCGCTGCTGGCGCTGCAGCGCGAGCCCCCGCCGCCGCCGCTCGCCGGCGCGGCGCTGTTCCGCCTGCCGGACGGGCGCCGGCTGGCGTACCATGTGCGCGGGCGGCCCGACACGGCGCGGCACGCGGCCTTCTGGCTGCACGGCATCATCTCCAGCCGGTGCGGCTGCTTGGCGCGTGCCGCAGCTTGCAAGGTCAGCCCGGCCCGCTGCCGCGCGGGTCGGCGTAGCCGCTGTGCGCTGCGCCCTGCTGGCGCCTGCCAGGCGGCCGGCAGCTGACGGGCGCGGCGCGCGTCCACCTTGCGCTGCGCACATTGACTGCCTTCCACCTTGCTCCGTGTGGCCACCAGCGCGCTGCTCCTGCACCGCGTCGCCCTGCTGGCCCCTCTGCCTTTGCTTCTGCGCTCTCGCCTGCTAGACGCTGCGCAGCACTGGAGGACCAAGCCAGCGTGTGCATGGCAGCGCATCCCTTACATGACACTGTCAAGTGCAGGCACAGACCGGTGCCCCTTTGAACAGGCAGGTTTCAACACGCGCCACCCGCCGGCTGCGCCCGCCTCCCGCCACAGGCGCCTCGCAGCGGATTGGTTGAGCGGGGCGCGCTGGGCAGGTACGAGGTGATGTCCACCGAGCTGGGCGTGCTAGATGCGCTGGGCCTGTACCTCATCGGCGTGGACCGCCCGGGCTACGGCGCCAGCTGCCGCGACCCCAGGCGCTCGTTCCAGGTGCGCAGTGGGGATTGAGGGGGGGACCAGGTGCGGTGGGGAATGAAGGGGGGGACCAGGTCTGCAGTGGGGAGCAATGGGGGAGACCAGGTCTGCAGTGGGCAGCGAAGGGGGGACGGCCTTGCCGATCGGGGCCTGCGGGCGTGAACCTCTTGCAGGCCAGTGCGGCACAGAGCTGTCTTTGCGGCGGCGACCCCAGGCGCTCGTTGCAGGTGGGCAGTAGGGAGCAAGGGTCGGGGAGGGCTCGCCGCTCAGGGCTCACGGGCGCGATCCTCCTGCAGGTGTACACCTCCTGCAGGCCTGTGCGGTGCAGAGCCGGCATCGCTGCGGCGACGCCAGGCGCTCGTGGCAGGTATAGGGTGAGGAGCGCAGGGGGCTTGTGCGGTCGGGGCATCCGTCCCATGCAGGCTAGTGATGCACAGAGCCGACACTGCTGACCCACGTCACCATGTCCCCAGTCACATATGGTGGGTAGAAGGCCGTGCAAGAACAGAGCACAGTGCGGGTCTGCACGCATGCCTCAGCACCGCCGGGCGCGCAACCAGCGCCCAGCCACTGTGCACCTGCAACAGTGGCGTTGTCTCGGGGGGAAGGGGGGGGGGGCAGGGGGGGAGCAACGCCATACATTGCCTTGTTTATCGAGTTTGCGCGCAGAGCGCGAGCTTGCGTCTGGCCGCTAATGGGCGCGCGGCCCCGCGCGCAGACATTCGCGGAGGACCTGGCGGCGCTCGCGGACGGCCTGGGCCTGCGCGCGTTTTTCGTGGTGGGCGTGTCGGGCGGCGGCCCGTACGCGCTGGCGGCCGCGGCCTACCTGCCGCCCGGCCGTGTGCGCGGCGTGCTCACCATCAGCTCGCCCGCGCCCGCCGGTGCGGCGCGGCCGCCCGCGCGGCGCGGGTCGGGCCCCGGGCGGCGTCCGGGGCGTGCGCCCAGGGTGACTGGCGCCGGGGCGCCGCCCCTGCAGCGTCTGCCGGCCCCGCAGCGGCGCGGGCCCGCAATGCAAGGGGCGCGGCATGCGGGCGGGCGCTGACGGCGGCCGTCGCCCTGGTTGCCCACACTCGTACTTACCAAACCTGCGGCGTGTATAACGTAGGGTGTTACCCTACCTCTGCTGCGGTGCGCGCAGGGCAGATGGCGCCGGCGGAGCGCGCGGAATGGGACAGCGGCGTCGGCGCGGCCACCGCGGCGTTCGCCGGCCTGTACCGGTACCACCCGGCGGTGGCGGCCGCGCTGCGCGCCTGGGCGCTCACGCGGCCGGGCGGCGCGTTGCTGTTCTGGGCCGTGCTGCGGCCGCTGGCGCTGAATGCCAAGCGCACGATGGCCGCGCCGGACGCGGCCTGCCTGGACCGCGACCACCCGGAGTACTTCGGGGTGCGCCTACAAGCCCTGCTGGCTCAGGGTCTGCAAACCCCGCTGGGCCAAGGCTGGCAAACCTCGCTGGGTCAGGGCGTGCAGGCCGCGATGGGCGCCCCTACGCAGCGGGTTCCCAGAGGTGGCCCAAGGCGGACGACGACGCCCTTGTCCTTGTCGTCCCGTGCTGCAGGTGAGGGGAGCAGGTGCTCAGCCCGCGGGCGAGGGCGGTCCGCCTGCATGCGGAGCAACAGCCTGCATGTTATCGGACAGTGCTGGGAACGCCGCAGGACAGCGATGCAGGCGCGCTCCTGCCACATGCAGATGCGCTCCCGCACGCTGCAGTGGTGCCTGTCTGGCACTCTTCGAAGCGCGGCTCTGACCCCTGGCAGCCGCGCCCGCAGACGATCGTGCCGGAGAGCCTGCGCCAGCGCAGCGGCGCGCCGCTGTTCGAGGACTTTGCCCTCTTCCTGGGCCGGCACTGGGCGTTCAATGTGTCGCGGCTGCCGCCGCGGCTGGCGGCTGCCACGCACTTCTGGCACGGCACCGGCGACCTGCAGGCGCGCGCGCGCTCGCTGCAGTCCGCCGCCGTCGCTCCCGCACTGTCGCTTCCATGCTGGCCTTGGAGACGCTGAGGTGTGCAATGCAGGAAGGAGGCTGAAGCGCGCCCGCCTGTGCACTTGCGGGCGCTCGCGTGTCGAGCGGCCGTCTGTCTGTGCTGCAGGGCCGAGCGCTGCGCCGCTGTGGGGGTACGGCTTGCTGCAAAGAGCCTTCCCACCGCAGGTGGGCAGGGTGGGACAGATGGCAGCGTGGGGTTGTGGGGAACACAGCGCTCGCGCGCGCGCAGGTGCCGCACGTGACCAGCCGCGCGCTGCACCGCCTGGTGCCCGCCTGACCATCGTGCCGCAGGGCGGCCACTTCGCGTACTACGTCTGCAACCAGACGGCGCAGCTCGCGGCGCTCGGCCAGCTCCTCGCGTCCGCGGCCGCCGCCTAAGCCTCCTTGCCAGGGCTTGCTGTACACGTGCAGGCCGGTCGGCCCCGCCCTCTCGCCGGCAGCTGCAGGCATTCGGCCTGTTGCTGGCCAGCTGCGCATCATTCATATCTGATATTTGCACCTCATGACCCTCCTATGTGAGGGTAGTGTACGCAGCAGAGGGCGGTTGCTCATGCGCTGAGCAGGCAGCTGAAACTCCACTGTGAGAGGCCAGTCTCTCCAGCAGCGCATGCCAGACAACCAGCTAGTTGCTGATGCAAGTGCATTCAAGTACCTCCAGGCTTAGCTTCTGGGCTGTCGCAGCCTGGTTTTGGGTGGTGCACCCACCGCAGGTCTTGGCACCTCCGTAAAAGCAGCGCTCTGCTTTTCAGGTCTCAGGGTGTTAGGATAGGTCTCGGGGTGTCAGGTTAGGTGCAGGCTGCTAGGTTAGGTAAAGGTGTAGCTGTGTGTTTGGCTCGGCGCAGCACTGGTCAGCATGGGCCGCAGTCCAGGTCGCTGGGGTGTCTGTTAAGGATACCCTTCAGCAGTGCGCTTCCGTTTGCCAGGTGTGGTTGGGGTAGTAGCTAGTTGGTTTCTGGTAGCTTGCCTCATTGTCATCAGCCGAGCGCGGGCCGTGACGCGTGTGCGCCTGACAAGCACAGCGCACACCGACGGCAGCCAAAATCCTGAGGCGGGTGTGGGACAGCGGCGGCAGGCTCCTGCAACAAGAAGGGCATCCATTTCATACTGTAACCTAGATGCAGGCGCACAGCACTACTGCCGAATAATGAAGCCTGCACTTCGCTCAGGGCCTCGGCCTCTCACTTGCCAATCAAGCCTGCGCTGAAGGTGAAGCACCCTTGACCTACAGCGTGCCGTGTCTCAGCGATCACACAGCCAATCAACACTCACCGGCAGCCTGGCCAACGACCTGTTCGTGCCATACAGACGCCACACAGAAGGGACAGCCAGCCTGCCCACGTCACAGGGCGAGGCCGCGTCATGCCCTGCACGCCGGACATGCGCTGCAGCGGGCAGGCACGTAGGCACAGCCGGCCGACCAGACTTTACAGGATGGCAGCGCACGCCACCGCCCTTGTTTTTCACTGAGCATCCCAGCTTGAGCAGCATGCCCCTCACTGCCTGCGCCCGTCGCTGAGGCTGGGGAGCCGCCGCGCGCGGCGCCGGGGGCGCGCCGCGGCGCGCGCGCGCCGCTCAGATCTCCTCCTCGCTCTCGTCGGACACGCGGATCTTCTCGATCGCGGCCTTGATGAGGTTGACGTCGGCCGCGCTGGGCTTGAGGTCGAGCGCGGTGCAGAAGTGCGACAGCGCCTGGTCCGGCTGGTCCAGGCGCTTGTAGATGCGGCCCATCTGGAACCACACGCTCGCCTCGCGCGGCGCGATGTCCTGCCGCCGGCGGCCGCCGTCAAATGGGCTTACCGCAACCCTCTCCGTACCCGACCCTGACCCATGGGCACGCGCGCGCATGGCGGCTGGCGCCGGCCGCACCGGCGCCTGCGCCGGACCACCGGGCGCGGTGGGGGGCGCGCAAGCTCCTGGCTGGCTTGGCGCTCGACAGTGGGGCCCATCTGGAACCCCACGCTCGCCCCGCGCGGCGCAACGTCCTGGCGCCGGCCGCCGCGCCGCTTGGACATAAGATAGGATTAGGCCTAGTTTTACCCCACCCTATCCTGACCTGCGGGCATGCACACGCTCGGCAAACTCGATGCTCGGCACGAATTTGGCAAGTCCTCGTAGGTTCGTTGGTAGCGGCGCACGCGCATGGCAACTGGCGCCGGCCGCCCCGGCGCCCACGCTGGGTCTCCGAGCACGGTGCGGAGCTTGTGAGCTCCGCGGAGCTTGTGAGCTCCGCGCCATGCTCGGAGACCCAGCGTGGGCGCCGGGGCGGCCGGCGCCAATTGCCATGCGAGTGCACCGCTACCAAAGGATCTACGGGGACCTGCCCAAGCTCGTGCCGAGCATCGAGTTTGCCGAAAGCGTGCATGCCCGGCTCCGCGCCCGGCAGCGCGGCGCGTCTGGAGCTGCCTCCTACCGATCAATGACCAGTATATCAAGGACTGGGCCACAGCGCGTCTGCCACACGTCGGCACGCGCCTCTAAGCAAGACTTTGCGCCCCTATCTGCCCTTCCCTGCCCGCCTAGGCGGCAAGCCCACGACGTGCTGGTATAGGGTAGACATAGGGAAGGTGAATGGCATGCATAGGGTAAATACAGGGTAAGCATAGGGCGCACCCGCAGCGCCTCCAGCTCTGCCAGCGCGTCCTGGAAGCGCTCCAGGCCGAGCAGCACGCCCGCGCGCTCAAACTTGGCCAGCGGGTTGGCCGGGTCGGCCGCGATGGCCTCGCCCAGGCAGCCCAGCGCCTCGCCCGCCTTGCCCACCTTGGCCAGCGCCATGCCCAGGTAGCAGCGCAGCACGCTGCTGCGCTCGTTGATCTGCGCGCGCGCGCGTACACTTCTGCATGCCCGAACCTATGGGGCCTCTGCTGCTTCGCTGCAGCCGCTGCGCCATCCTCTTTTGCCTGGTGCGCGCCCGGCTGCAGCCCCGCGCGTGGAGGTCCGTCGCATGCGCCGGGCCAATGCCGGAGTACAGGCGCGTTCTGTGTGGCGAGGAGGGCCGTGCGGCGTGGAGCCTGCTGCATGCGCATTGTCAGCAAGCACTGGGCTGACGTGCGTGGTGAGTGCCAGCACGCAACAGGAACACTCCAATGCAGGCAAGGTATGAGGGAGCAAACCTGCCAGTGCCAGCAGGGCCAAGGGCAAAGGCCTGACGGAGCAATGCCACGTGGCCGACGACAGAACTCATTGAAATCTTGGTCCTTTGTGCATTGTCTGAATAGGGCGCCAGCGCGCGCCTGCAGGCTGCGCCGGAAGTGGTACTCCGCCATCTCGAACTTCTCCTGCCGGAAGTGGATCTGGCCCACGCCGTACCTGCGCCCCCGCCGCCGTGTGCAAGGGCGTGTCAGGGCCTGGCTGCTAGCGCCGCCTGCACTGAGGCCGCTCGCAGCGCGCGCAGCGCAGCGCTGCCACAGCGCCGCAGCCAGGCAGCACAAGGCTCCGACACAGCGCGCGACTCAGCACGGCGGGCAGCACAAGCATGACTCCCTGTACTTGTTCCACCAGACTCGAACAGACCTAACATTCGTGGCTTCTGGCTCTTAGCTTCCTGTGCCAGGCAGGCGCCATGCCGGCGGCCGAGGGCCCGCGCCATGCGTTGTAGTGCCGCGCGTCGATGCGGATGGCGTTGCGGTAGCACTGCAGGCCCTTGTCGAAGTCCTCGTTGGCAAAGTACTCGTGCCCGCACAGCGTGTACGCGTACGCGAGCGCCGGGTCCAGCTGCAGCGCGCGCTGGAAGAAGCGCAGTGCGGCCTCGTGCTCCTACGCGCCGTGCGCGGCGCGTGAGGCGCCCGTGCGCGCGCCGGGCGCGCGAGGCATGCGCGGCGCGCCAGGCCGCCCGCATCTCTCTCAGCTGCGGCGCATGCACGCTCGCCAAAGCATCCAACGAGGCCGGCCCTGCTCATGTTTGAGCGCAGTGTCCCTGGCCGTGAGCAGACGGGGCATCTGAATGGTGGGTTGCTGCCAGTAGAGACCCGGAATGCCGACCCCGAGGCCTGTGAGCAGGGAGCGCATCACGGAGCCGCATGGCGTACGGTGTCCCGGGAGGCAGGCGCCCTCCGCCGCAGCGCATGGCCGGCTGGAGAAGCACGCAGGCTGCTCGGCGTGGCGCAGGCGCGGGTGCACTTCCCCGACAGCTCTGGTCGCGGCCGCGCATGGGGCGCGCAGCGCGCTTACCGCACGCTCAGCAGATGTCATTACAGGGCAGGGCTAGGTTTAGGGTCCACCGGCGCGCGCGCGCCTTCTGCAGCGAGAAGCAGTTGCCGAGCACGAGCCAGGCGTAGGGCGAGCGCCGGTCCAGCGCGACGGCCTCCTGCGCCAGGTGCGCCAGGTCCACCTCCTTGCGCAGGTGCCACAGCACGGTGCTGTACACCTCCAGGCCCTGCGCGCCGGCCGCCGGCGCAGCTCAATACAGCCCGTGCCGCGATGCGCCGCCGCGCAGCACCCCCGTCATGCACGGTGCTGCACACCTCCAGGCCCTGCGCCGCGGCCGCCGGCGCGGCTCACGGGCGGCCCGCGGCGCGGCGCGCAGCCGCGCCGGGCCCCCGGCATGCCAGGCGCAGCATCAAACCATAACCCTACCCCAGCATGCCGAGAGTAGCATCTAACCCTAACCCTATCCTGGCGTGCAAATGTGTAGCGCCCTGCGGCGCGCGCGCAGTGAGGGCGCGTGTCACGCGGCACACGCGACACCTGCAGACAGATCAGATATAGCTGAGCCACAGGCACAGGGCTGCTGTTGCCAGGTGTCGCAAGCAGACGAGCCACGCTGACCAGCAGGGCGCACCTCCAGGCGAGTCGGCTCCGCCTGCCGCGACCACTGGAACGCTCGCGCCGCCTGCAGTCCCGCACACACAGCTTGTGTCAGGCAAACACCCGCCCATTCCACCGGAGTCACCCAAGCGCTGGCGTACACAGCTTCGCTGTGCTGCAAAGCAGTGCAGACACAGTGGCAGTGTGTCTGACGTGCTTGTACACTGCTGTCAGCCCACTTGGGCGCAAGATGGGTGCATCGCTTCGAACTGCTGCACAGAGATGTACGTAACAGAACAGGACTGGGCGCCATGCATGCATACACACATATTGCCTGGCCCTCAGAATGGCCTGTGCGACACAATCGATATGCAGCCCGCTGCTGCTGTGCATTCCTGCCCAGCTCCCCTGCGCCTGAGAAAGTGCCAGCATGGGTGGCCAGTAGCACCTTTTGCTGCCAGTATTCAGCGCCGCTTGGTTTACCAGCCCTGGCGCACCTGCTGATAGTCGACCGCCTCGAAGCAGGCTCGCCCGACGCAGGAGAGCACCCACCCGGTTGCGTACTGCCCGGGGCTCAACCGCTCGAAAGCCGCCAGCGCCTCCTGCACGAGAACGCAACGTGTCGCGTCTGCGCACGGTCATGCGAACGCCCGCTACAACATGAGCGTGGGCGCGGGCCGGGCGGAAGACAGGCATACTCTCAGGCAGCTGCGAAGACAGACTCTGCTGCAGCGGGCCCACTGCGAGAAATATACATCCAGACGCGCCGCTGCGCACGGCCAAGTCCGAGCTTGCCGCACGCTCCAACGCGCTGGGCGCAGCTTCGGCGGCGGGCTGCCGCGAACAGGGGCCGGCAAAGCTGCAGCACAGATGAGCTGGTAGCAACGGGCGCGCGCGTGCGGCGCACCTTGCACTGGAACATGCACAGCAGGAGCCAGGCCTCGCCCAGCGTGCGGAGCAGCGCCAGCACGGCCGCGCGCCCTGCCGCGGCGTCCTCCTCCGACAGCTCGCCTGCGCGCGCACGGCCCGCGGCGCTCGCGCACTTGCAGCACATGCTATCACAGCGGTTACGCTTCAGCACCCCCCAACTAACAACCCCAGAGCCGCCGCGTTTGCGTCTCTAATGCACGCACTGTATACCCCTGCATGCGTGTGTCACATCAGATCTTGCACAGCAGCTCGACGCTTGCACGTAGCTGCATTCAGGGGCGTGGTGCAGGGCTCCCACGGCATTGCTGTTTAGGTAGCAGGGACGGCGCACTTAGAGTGCACGCCCCTACTTCCGCCGCGCTGCCGCCGCTCGGCGGGCGCGGCTGCCGCATGGCGCCGCGCAGCGCCGCCTCCGCGTGCCGCCCGGCCTCCGTTGGTGCGGGCGCGACGCGGTTGCCCCGTCTGTCGCGCCGGGGACAAGACGGTCAGCATGCATCACAAGTGCCAGGGCGGCGCGCTCGCCTGCCGCAGCAGGCGAAACCCGCGACGCAGGCGCCTCGCGCCGCTCTGCCAGCCGGGCGGCGGCCCACGGGCAGTGCCCTCGCGCGCGGGGCGCGCCTGGCGGCCTGCGCCTGCGCGGGCGGCGTGGCCTCGGGGAACAGCTTCCCCGACACCTTGCGCAGCTTGCCCTCGTCCAGGAACTTCCAGCGCTGGCCGTTGCCGGCGGCCGCACCGGGCGCGCCCGCGCCACCGTATGCGCCGCCGCCGCCGGTGCCGCCGCCGCCGCCTCTGCTGCCGCCGCCGCCGTCAAACCCCGCGCTGCTCGCCGCGCCGCCGCCGCCGCCGCCGCTGTGGGCGTAGCGGGGTATGCAGGGCGCGTGACCGGGGACGCCGTTGGGGTTTGGGTGCCGCGCGCCGCGGCCGCCGCCGCGCGCGGGCGCGTGCGGGCGCGAGATGGCCGGCGGCGCCACCGCGGGCGGCCCCGGCGACGGCGTCACAAACGCGGCGCCGTGCTGCGGCGACGGCGTCGCCCAAACGTCCTGCGCGGCCAGAGGGTGCTCTTGCACTGATCTGGCAATGCATTGCGCTCATGCATGCCCAGCTTGTATTCCCACGCGACCTCCTCATGTACAGTGAGTGCAAACATACTGAAATTGACAGCCCGCGCATGTCTGATAGTATGACGCCATATTGTCACGCCGTGACGAAGCGCGCTTGCCAGCTACTTCAACTCACGTGTCCTCTGCATGCACCGCGTTCCCCGGTGTGCTGGTGCGCTGAAGCACTGCTGCACGCACCGCTAGCCCGGCTCGCACATGCGGCGGCATGCCGGCGCACGGCTGCGCCGGCACCGTGGGCGTCGCGTCCGCCGCCGCATTCTGCCGGTGCACCCACGCGTCAGCAGGCAAGCAGCCCTGCACCAGGAGCACGCGTGCGCAGGCCATGTGCCCAATTGCGCTGCAGCTGACGCAGCAACGCTCACACAGGGAAAGGCGGCGACTGGCATTGCGTGCACCCACGGCTCAGATCGGGCCTGGCTGTCACCTCATGCATCAGCGGCGCGGGGAGGAAGGCGGGCCCGGCCTCTGTGGCAGGCGCCTGGCAGGGGCTGCCGGGGCAGGGGCTGCCGGGGCAGGGGCTGCCGGGGCAGGGGCTGCCGGGGCAGGGGCTGCCGGGGCAGGGGCTGCCGGGGCAGGGGCTGCCCGGGCAGGGGCTGCGGGGCAGGGGCTGGGGCCGCCAGGGCGCACATTGTGGCTGCCGCCGGGCCCCGCGGCCGCGCGGGACGCCGCCGGCGACGCAGCCGCCGCGCCCGCAGCCCCGCCCGGGCCCTTCTCGCCCAGCGCCCTGGTCGCCTCCTCCTCGGCGCCTGCGCGCCGGCACGTGTTCTGTCTTGGAGCATGCCCAAGGCTGCGCCCTAAGGAGCGAGAGGAGGCAAACTGCTGTCGGGCAGGGGCGCGGCTCAGCGGGCTCGCATGCTGCTGCCCACTGGCCATGCCACTGCTTATTTGAGGGTCGCGGCTCACCAGGCGCACCCACGCAAAGCCAGGGGTGCACAGGCAGCCACGCCAGCAGGCTTCCACTCCCACAGACCTGACCACGATGCGCAACCCGCCCTCGGTTTGTACGGGAAGCAGCGCTGCGGCGTCCTGTCGCGACGTTCGAGCAACCTCACGCGGCACCAGCCCACCCGCCGCCTGGCTTCGCACACAGCCTGTTCGCACTGCGGCCGGGGCGCCGCCCGCGGCGGGGGCGCACCCAGGATGCACAGCTCCTCGTACGCGCACCAGAGCAAGCCGTCCAGCGCCAGTGCGGCCGCAAAGTGCTGCACTGCCTGCCGCTGCCGGTTGGTGAGCCGGCAGATGCGGCCCAGCAGGTAGTAGCCAGCCGCGCCGTGCGGCACCTGCGCGCCGCCGCCGGCCTCCGCTCGGCGGAGCAGCCTGAGATGCGCTTGCCTTCGACGGCGGAGGGCTGGGATGGCCGCTGCCAGCATTGCAGGCATGCGGCATTGCCCACATCAACAGTGCTTGCACCACGACAACTCATGTGGAGTCTTGCTTTGCCTCTGCAAGGTCACGAGTCGTCTTGCAGAGGCAGAGCAGCCTCTGCATGCAGTGATGTCCTGGCGAAAGCCAATGTGTGCAGTTGTCAAATGCATGCTGCAGCCGCCCCATCACTTGCGCACTCTCGCCAGACAGGTCAGCACAGGCACAAGCGGCGCCTGGTCACACACAGGCACCATCACGCGCGTGCTGCGGGTGGCAGAGTGGCCGGACGAAAGCATACCCGTGCAGGTGCAGCCCATAGCAGGGCTCCAGCGTGGCCCCAGGTGGCCGGCGCGCACAGGGCTGTCACGCTGAGGGCTGAGCGAGCCCAGCACACCCAGAGCAGCAGGACGGCCCGCAGCCCGCTGCGGGGCGTCCAGCGCGCCCGAGCAGGCCGCGTGCGCACCCCGTCGTTCTCCGCGTCGCCGGTGAGCGCCTGCTCGGCCTCTGGCAGCTTGCCCAGCTGCATGCAGCACTGCGCCAGCAGGTACCGGCTGTTCGCGTCCCTCGCGCCATCTGCAGCACACAGGGCTGCTGGGTGCCCCGCCGCTAGGAGAAGTTCCATGAAAAGCTGCTCATCACACTGGTTGCTGGCTACACTCAACAGCAAAGCATGCGCTTGTGTGGTCGTTGCGGTGTGCTCCTGCCCACCATGTGTGCCGAGCCACGCTTTCAGTGTCCTTACCTAAGGCAGCCGCTGAGTAATCAAGCGACCAAGAAAGCATGCTTCTGGCTTGGCCAGCGCCAAGGCTAAGCTGGCATGGGAGCAGGAGGCAGTGAGGCGGTGAACCAGCAGTGGCGCACTCTGCAACAGGTGGTAGGCACGGAAGGCCTGGTCCGATCGGAAGTAGCAGGTCGCAAGCAGGTGCACATTGGCCTGTGCGTCACACAAGCAAGCTGTCTGAGGAGCCTGCCTAGCGCAACATCACCCGACTGTTGAAACATCCTTCAGCAACATCCTTCTGCAACACGGTTCAATCCTGCACACCGCCTCTGCCGCAGGCAGGGCCCGGCTGGGGTCGCACCGGCGTGGGGAACTCTGCCACCAGGCGTTCGCACATGAAGCGTGCGTTTTCGTGCAAGTACAGGCGCAGGCTGTCGACCACGCAGGCCACCATCTGCGCCTCCATCGCCGCAAGCGGACCTGGTTCTGACGACATCCCGCACGCTCCTGCGCCGCGCCTCCAGCGCAGGTGCTGCCCGCCGTCGATCTGTGCGGTGCGCGCAAAGCAATGCTGCGGCGTGCAGCCAGGCGCTGCGACGAGGGTGGACTAGGACACCATCTCGCTCAGTCTAGCAGAAACGCAGAGCGCTCGCTCCAGCACACACTACATGCTTTCCGTGCGGCCAACAGATGTCAGGTGCGCTGCGCGACACCACGCCCTTATGTTTCAGACACACAGGATCACCCAGATCGAGTGCTATGAGTGGGATAGGTGCAAGGTGTGCCAACTGACCATCTGTCTCACGACCTCCCTGGACTTCTTCTTCCAGCTCTCACTGGTCGCTTCTCCTTGCGTCTCTCGCTGAGAGTAACCTAGAGTGCACCACAGAGAAGAGTGTGGTGCCAGCGTTAAGAGAGAGGCACGCCAGGACACTCAGGTGCGCCGGCCTGGCCCATACTTTTCAGACGTGGTGTTTGTGAGGCCTGGTCTAGCGCGCGTGTTTGGAGCGCTGCGGCTGGGCTGGCACAGCAGTGCGGAGTCTGCTAGAGTCTGCTGCGGTGTGAGGCTGGCGCTGCAAGCATGTGCTGGTCGCGCTTGCGAGTGCGCATGCTGTTTTGCTGGCTTGTCCAGTGATAGAATGCAGAGAGCGCACTGCGCCTGACGTTTCAGCTACTGAGGCCAGAGTGCTGAAGCGCACGCGCATCGGAGGCGAGGCGCCCAGGCCGCTCGGCCGCGCTGAGCCGGGTTGCAGCCAGGCTCGCTTTCAAGCTGAGTGAATACTGGCTGAGCTGCTGCCGGCAGGATGGGGAAGTTCCCTGTTCGGCTCAAGGAGGTCGTGTACACGGTCTCGCCCTTCGAGGTGTCCGTGCTCAGCGGCCTGTGGAAGGACCTGCCAGAGAAGATCAGCCGCAAGTTCCGCGAGGTGCGCGCGCGGCGGGGCGACAGCGGCGCTCTGTAGGGGGCGCGCTGTGATTGCGTCGGGGTGTTGGTGGCGCTCGTTGACGACACATTGCCGCGCGTGCCCACACTCTCAGCCAATACAACTGTCGCACAACCAGGGAAGCGTGTCGTCACTGGTTGTGCGACAATGGCACTGGCTGAGAGTGTGGGCACGCGTGGCAGTAACTGAAGTGAAGGCACGCGCTGCCGTGGCAAGAGCAGTGTCTTGTAATGCGCTGTGACACTGGCTGTGAGGGTTTGACGACGTACACTCCATGGTCGTTGTCTGTGCAGCAGCAATGGACTGCTGTAGACGGAATTAGGGGGTTGTCACCTTTGCAGAGGTGCATGTGCTTGCAGTGGCGAGAGTGGCAAGTTTTGGAAGCTGCTTTATTGTTGCATGTGGGAAGCTGATGTCTCCTCGTCTTGAGTATGTAGTCGTTTACCACGGATGGTCCATACTTGTATGTCCTGACGCTGCTCCTTATGAAGCCTGAATACAGCATGAACTCTTCCTGTGCCGTGCAGAACGCTCTGGACATCGGCCTATTCGGCATTTTCCCGGTCTATGCGACCATGTGGTGCGCCTGCCTTTTGTGGCTACTCTGCGATGCTGGCACCCTCGTAATACTCTAGCGCGCAGTTCTTTGTGTGCTCTGCCTTACAGCTCATGTTGGCGTGCTGGGCCAGGTACGCCAACGACTACAAGGAGAAGGAGAAGATGCACCACAGGTTCTAGCTGACGCGTTTCGGCCGTAGGCTGTTGGCTGTAGATTGCTGAAGGTGTTGTGGTCCGGTGCAAAACGATATGCGTTGTTCGCACCTCGCAGCACTACGTATGTAAAGCACAACACCTGACTTGACCTCTTGTGCCTGGCCGGTCAGTGTCTTTCTCAGTCCTGGCCGGCAGCGCCTCTTTGCGCATCATGAGGCTTGTGCGCATCAGAGGCAACATGATGCCTCACCTGCAGTGTCAGGAGGCAGGCTGCCTTCGTTTGGCAAAAGTTAGGCGCGTGGCCTGGTTCATGCCATGCGATGGGCCCCGCTAACCCCCTGTGATTCGGTCAAGCGAGCCCCGAACTGATTAATAGCTGAACGGCCTCGTGTCTGTGCACTATCAACTAGCGACGTACGCGTAGAAGTTGGTAGCATGAGGTGGCCCTGGGTGCTGCTGCTCACGGCGCTCGCGCTGTCGGCGACGAGCGGCGTCTGGGCTGATGAGGACGCGGGGGTGGAGGATGCTGAGGAGCCTGTGGTTGAGGACCGCGCGTTCCTGATTGCGCGCAAGTACCTGAAGGCGGATCAGTTCATGGTGAACAAGCAGCCGGCCACGGTTGTGATCGAGCTGCACAACGCCGGGGACAGGCGCGCGGCCTGCCCCTGCGGCAGGCCTGCAGCCCGTGGTGTAGGTGCGGTGGGAGGAAAGATCAGTACGCAGCATACAGGCTCAAGGATAGGTGAAGCGCTGTATGTGGCAACCCACCTGCAGACAAGCTGGTGCGTATGTGTGCGGACATTGCTGCAGATCTGCGCCCTTGTAAGTGCAGAGACTCCGTGCGCTTGTGCTGCCTGTGTGCTGCGGGCCGTGGCAGTGCTGATCAGCTGTTGTGCGTACGTGCATACGCGCCGCGCCTGTGTTCGGGCCGGCCTAATGCGAGGCCCTTCCTCACGGCTGGCTCCTCCGCTGACGTCAGTTGCGTGACAACGACGCAGCGCCGCGTACAATGTAAAGGTCAAGGACGCGGCCTGGGACGCGCAGTACTTTACCGCAGACGCGCGCGACCTGAAGATAGACTTTGAGCGGCAAGTCTGCGCCAGCCCCTCACCCTGCCCGTCTGTCCGCACCTGTTCCCCTTGCACCTGCTGCCAGGCTGCACCGCCCTCCTTAAGTGCTAGGCTTTGCAAGAGCTTGCGCGTGAAAGCACTGTCGCCTGTTTTGGTCCTTGTGCATGTCCAGCTGGCTGGTCACACACGCCTGCTGGAGCTGCCGCGGATGCGCCTTGTCTGCGGCCTGCTGTGCGAGACAGGATGGACTTGTGCGCTGTGCAGGCAGCCTTTGCGCGGGAGTTGGCGCTGTGCGGTGAGCTGTCTGGCGCATGCCACATGTCCCCACTTGCGCAGCAATGCTTGTTCGACATCGCTTGCCTGCCAGCAGTTTCTAACAGTGTCGGGTGGGGCGGCGCAGGGTGGGCGGCGGGCAGACCGTGCGCCACGAGTATGAGGTGACGCCGCTCTCGGCGGTGCAGGGCTGGGTGCAGCCCGCCACCGTCGTGTATGAGCCGACCAGCGAGTCCACTGACCAGCAGGCACGCCCAGCGGCTCCGGATGGCACATGCCCGGGTGTGGGGCGTGCAGGGTGCAGTGCCTTGCCTGCTCTGCGGCGGCAGCCTGCCACACATGCATGACGTCATGGGTCCACCTTTTTGTCCCCAAATCAAGCGCTTCACGCGATGTGCACTGCGGCTGGGGAGGCAGGCTCGCTGGCCTGTCGCATCTTGTATCACATATTGCTGCCGCAGCCCAACAGCTAACTCAAGGGCGCCTGGTTGGGCGCGCAGACGCTGACCTCGACGCCGCTGGTGTTCGTCGTCTACAGCAGCACGCACAAGATCTGGAAGACCCTGCTCCACATCGTGCGCTGCCCTATTCAGTCCTTGCATGTGGGCCGCATATGCTGCTGCTTCGGCTTTTACAGGCAAAACTTTCTTGTGCAAGCTTACCAGTGCCAAGCAGCACCGCTTCCCATGCGATGCTGGTGCAGATGTGAGTGCAAACTGCTCAACAGCAGGCTCCTCAAGCACGGCTGACTCCGCTTGACGGCCTCGCAGGGCCGCTTCGCGTCCTTCGGCCACTTCACCTCGCTCAGCCACTGGCAGAACTTTGGCATCGTGGCGGGCGTGGCGCTGGCCGCGGCGGCGTCGCTGTTTGGCTACCGCGAGGTTACTGAGTCGCGCCGGCGGCACAAGTACAACAAGGCGCTGGAGGCGGTGCAGAACATGAAGTGAGCGCTGTTGCGCGCCGCGCGGTCGGCATGCAGATGCCAGGCCGGCCTTCATGCTGTCTTGCGCCAGGGGTGGTCTGTCGGCTGCGCTGTGAGCCAGCTGCACCCTGCGAGCGCGTGCTGTTGTCCGTGTTGTTGGAGGGCGCTGGCCGGTGCGGTCTCACGCATGGCAGCGGAGGGGACCCTTTCTGGTCATTTTGGGTGATGGTGCCGTTGTTGTGGTGGTGCCGCCGTGTGCCATGCTTGCTTACGGAGGTGGTCTTGGGAAGCCAGTCAAGCTTGGGCCCTTGCTGTAACGCATTGTCAAATGCAGGCAGGCAAGCACCAACTTATCTACCCTACCACTCAAATCTTGCTTAGGCAGTCTAAGCATGGCGGCAGGCATGCAGCCGAGCAATCAGCAGTTGAAGGATTCTGTGAGCAGACTCGCGGCTGCCCACCACTTGCATAGACAGCCAGACATACCTGTCCGTGCTCCAGTAAGCGCACGCTCTGGCAGTTTGTGACAAGCTGATTATCAGACAAACAGCACTGTGAGGTGGCGAGACTATGCTGTGACAAAGTCAGAGCAGGACGCGCATCTTCGGCTAGACAATAAGCGGCCAAAAACAGGCTGGAAGCGCTGTGTGCCTCACCCTTGAGCATTACCCCCACCCAGCAGCTGACCCACTATCCCTGTTACCTGCCAGTACTTGCTAGCACAGCGGTCCACACAGCTGTTCTCGCCCACATTAAGGTCCGCCTCCTTATACCTGTTCGCCGCAACGGCGATTGCTTGCTAAGTGAAAGCACTGTGGAAATGCGCAGGCAAGAGCTTACCATGCAGCAGGCACACACGTAGCACCGCACCTCTTGTCCATGCACTTCTCGAAGCACGAGCTCACCATCCTGTGTGAGCGCAAGCGTGTTGTGGGCTGAAGTGTAAGTGCAGAAGCATCAGGACGGTGGCTGCTGAAACTAGACCAACTTAAGCGCTTCAGAAATAAGCCAAAGCATGTGCGCACTTGTTGAACAGCTCCACTTTGTACTCCATTTCCTGTGTAGCTATCTTCATGCCCTGCGCAATTTCCTCTCTGCTGGCCGCCATGCTGGAAGGCACAGGCCGCTGATAGGAGGGAGCAAACTCTGCTTATGTCAGCTTCAACAGGCTCAAGTTCTCACTTCAGGTTCTTGAGAGTGTGCCTGCCTCGCATTTCAGTGTAGCGCTTAATGCCCTACAGGGCCTGCCCGCCGCTAGGAGAGGGGGGTTATTGAGAACCACAGTTGAACGCGACAGGCCGGTGGAAAAGAGCACATTTTGCCACCTCCTGGTCTTTTGAGGCATCGGAAGAGTGCGCCACCACCACAGAGGTGTTTCTTGACTTCATAAGGACCAGACTGGCCCAAGATGCCATGCGATTGCGTCTG